>Ga0247723_1001750_pt1 | contig 12316 bp, 19 predicted proteins | sample MSEWelMarce5H_FC_FD_189079 | JGI IMG/M metagenome (GOLD analysis project Ga0247723, IMG submission 189079) | Subsurface sediment microbial communities from gas well in West Virginia, United States - MSEEL Well Study Marcellus 5H_FC | ecosystem: Environmental > Terrestrial > Deep subsurface >...
GGGCTGTCCTGATTTACTCGTTGGATTAACTAAATACGGTGTGAAGTACAACTTTTTGCTAGAACTAAAAGACGGCAGCAAGTCATGGAAGCTGACACCAGATCAGGTTATCTGGCACTACAACTGGCAAGGGCAGGCTGATGTGGTAACTAGTCCAGAGGATGCTATTGCAACAATTAACAATTTATTGAAAAAAGGTAGATGAAATATAGAAATACTTGTGATATATTGTCTATATCTATGTAACGGCATGGATAATATCAAAGCCTCTTAGCTTTGGTTCTCTCCCTTTGATGGGAACGTGCCGTTACACGGAGAGCCAAAACTAGGAGGTTTTTTTATGGACGAAATATGGGTAAAAATTCAGGGATGGCCTGAATATGAAGTTTCAAATTTAGGAAGAATAAAAAGAATAGCTAAAAATTTTGGGACAAGAAATGGAAAAATATTATTGCCAACAAAAATGAAAAATGGTTATCTAAAAGTTGCATTATGTAGAAACGCAAAACGTGTTGAATATTTAGTACATAGATTGGTTGCAATAAATTTTATTGGAAATGCCGATAAATTAGATGTATGTCATATAGATGGATCAAGAGACAATAATATTGTTTCTAATTTAAGAATAGACACAAGAAAAGGAAATATGAATGACGCAAGAATTCATGGAACATTATGTAGAGGAACTAAAGCTGGAGCAAATAAATATTCAGAAGAATTAATTTTGAAAATAAAAGAAGATTTTAGGAATAATGTTTCTGTTCCAGATTGCCATAAAAAATATAATATACCTGTTCAAACTTTATATGGGATTAGAAATAAAACTACTTGGGCTTGGTTATGAATGAAAACATTGAACCTCATAAAGCAATTGATTTTATTATCAAAAATGCTCCACTGTATGCTAAAGCAAAAGCTGATGTTGCTTACATTGTTGAGTTTAGGAAAACAAAGAAAGCATTATGTTTTCAAAATAGCATGAAAAGTACGATGGCAGAGAAGGAAGCTGATGCTTACGCTCATCCAGAGTATCAAGCAGTATTAGAAGGGCTTAGGGAGGCTGTAGAAAGGGCTGAGACGCTACGATGGATGCTCATAGCGGCTCAGGCTAGGGTGGATGTCTGGCGTTCTCAGGAAGCCTCTAATCGGTTTGTAGACAAGTCTACGTTTTAGATTTCATCTTCGAAATAATCGAACTCGTCTGCGTACCACTCGTCATCATCTTCGCAGTACCAGTACCAGACTTCTTCTTCTTCATCGAAAGACCAAGCAATGCCTTCTTCATCGTACTCAAAGTCATCATCAGCAAACTCAACTTCATCGGATTCTACGTAAACAACTACATCGCCAACGGTAATCGTAACCATAATTTTCTCCAAGTAAACACAGCCCGAACGCTGTAAAAGAATGCTACCAGATAATTATGACTGCTCAATAAATAGGCATTAACAAAAAGACAATGATATATAGGAACAAAACATTACTTGAGATCGTTAGAGATATACCTTGCCAACATTGCGAGATAGCAGATGGAACAGTAGTAGCTGCTCATTCAAACCAGTTGCGAGACGGTAAAGGACGTGGTATAAAATCACATGATTACCGCATAGCTGCTTTATGTTACGCCTGTCACATGGAACTGGATCAAGGCAAGAATCTAAGTAAACAAGAGCGTGTCGAGATGTGGGAAGAAGCGCATAGAAAGACAATTGGGTTACTCTTTGATAACGGTAAATTACAGGTGATTAAATGATGAAAAAAACTAAGGCAGCTAAGAAGGTGAGCAAGGTAATGAAGGAGTTCGGTAAGGGTGAGCTTCATTCAGGCAAAGGTGGCCCTGTAGTTAAATCTCAGAAGCAAGCTGTAGCCATCGCTCTCAGCGAGGCAGGTATGGCTAAAAAGAAAGGTAAAAAATGAAAGGCATGAAATCTTGTCCTAAGTGTAAGGGTGGTGAGTGCAAAGGCGGTAAAAATTGCATGATGGAAGATAAAGAAGAAAAGAATGGCAAGAAGAACGGCAAAATCGAAATTGAGATTAGCCTTCCAATGCGTGGTTCACGTACAAAGACGAACAAAGCCAAAAAGAAGTAATGCGCTACACATACGGACTAGAGAATATTAGAGTTCGTGATTGGGGAGAAGGAGCTGATGTAAAGGTAGGCTCCTTTTGTTCGATTGCTGATAACGTAACGATCTTTATAGGTGGTAATCACAGGACTGATTGGGTAACGACTTATCCGTTTGGACACATCCACAAAGACGTATTTAATCATCACGGCAAAGGTCATCCAGCTACTAAGGGTGACGTAGTCATAGGTAATGATGTATGGATAGGCTCAGGGTCAACAATATTGTCTGGGGTAACGATTGGAGACGGGGCGGTAATTGCTGCCAACTCTGTGGTCGTAAAGGATATTCCGGCTTATGCAATTGCAGCAGGAAATCCGGCAATAGCTCTAAAGTTCAGGTTCACTCGGAGTCAGATAGAGAGACTGCTAGAAAACCCGTGGTGGGAACTACCAGATAGCCGTATAAACGATTTAATTCCTTTGCTTTGCTCTAACGATATAGAGGCTTTAATTGCTGCCAAAAACGCTTAATTTAGGATCAGGTAAAGACTGGCGAGATGAGTGGTTTAACGCTGATATACAGGCTAGAACTAAGCCTGACTGGCACGTAGATATTACTCACGTAAAGTTCGGTGAGGTAATTGATACTAGGTTTGGTAAGGTAGAGATAAAGAAGGGAATGTTTAACCAGATAGTCGCTAATGACGTACTGGAGCATATACCTGATCTGGTAACGGCAATGACGAACTGCAAGGACTTGCTAGAGAGTGGTGGCGAGTTCCACATTCAAGTACCGTATGACTTGAGTTTAGGTGCGTGGCAGGATCCAACTCACGTAAGAGCATTTAACGAAAACAGCTTTTTATACTATACTGATTGGCACTGGTATCTAGGATGGGAAGATAGATTTACGGTCAAGACAATGGAGTTCGGTATATCTGAGTACGGTCAAACGATACAGGATCAGGAGACACTGCTTAGAACGCCAAGAGCAATAGATTTTATTCGAGTAATCTTAACAAAGAGCTAACAAGCCTGAGAATTAGGATGTTGTATTTGTTTACAGCAAAAAAGCGATGGGAATCCTTTCCCTAGTTCTCAGACTTATTAATAATTATGCAAGCTATCGTTATTTGTTCCACAGGAAACATTGGTCTAAACATACTGCTTTTAAGCATAAAGGCGTATTGTCCGAACATACCTGTATATCTATCCAGTAAAAATACTGAGGATGCTGAACTTGTACACACATGGATATACAACGTAGCTACAAACTTTGGCGATGCGTATAACGAAGCAATGTCTAAAGCGTTCTACGATGGGTATGAAGAAATCATTATCGCTAACGATGACGTTGTTATAACTCCGACAACTTACAAGAATCTACAGTCAGATATTGAGCTACTAAAGAATCACACCGACAAACTAGGTTTCGTAGGAGCAAGAAGTGATTATGTGCTTTGGGATCAAAATATTCGTTGTAGTATTACTAATGATTCTATCGTTGGGTTAAAATACGAATCAGAAGATCACATCAAGGAAGTAGGGGTCATTGCGCCTATTTTTGCTTACATCAATAAACAGGCGTTTGACGTAGCAAGATTCCCTAGCACTAATTGGTATTCAGATAACATTATGTGCGATGATCTATCTAAAGCAGGGTTCAGTCATTATGTAAGTACAGCTTATGTCCATCACGCAGGATCACAAACTGTAGGAATGGACTACGCAAAGTGCCACGAAGAACCGAGAGCTTGGATAAAAGAAAATAGACCGGATGTGTACGATAAGTATTACGCATGACACCAGAAAGGTAATGCAATGGAAGAAGTAGAGAAAAGACCAGTAGGCAGACCATCAGAGTATGATCCTTCATATTGCCAAAAAGTTATCGAACTAGGAAAACTAGGCAAGTCATTCGAGCAAATGTCAGCTCAACTTAATATATCGTATAGAACATTATGTAGGTGGAGAGACTCTATTGAGGAATTTTGTCACGCCTTGGAGGATGCTCACGCATATAGTCAGGCATATTGGGAAGAATTGGCTCAAAGCCACCTAATTGAGACAAAAGACACGCCAAGAATCAATACTGGCTTATGGTCAAGAAGCATGGCAGCTAGATTCCCTAAGAATTACTCAGAGCGCATAAAGCAGGAACTTACTGGTGCGGATGGCGGTGCAGTCCAACATAACGTTACGTGGCAGAAATGAGACAGTCATTAGCCGACAGGTTTGAGGCAAAGGTAGAGCGTATTCCTTTTATGGGTTGTTGGGTATGGATGGGTGCAACTAATGAGAAAGGGTATGGGCTAATTGGTCGTGGAGCTAGAGGTCAGGGTAACGAAAAAGCACACAGAACAGCTTATAGGCTTTATCGTGGAGAAATTCCAGAAGGCAAAATAATGCTGCATAAGTGCGGAAATCCTATTTGCGTAAATCCATATCATTTAGAACCTGGAACATATAAAGAAAACTCAGCAGATATGATGCGTATGGGCAGACACTTCCAGCCTAATAATCGTGGAACTAACGCAAAATGGGCTAAGTTAGACGAAGCTAAAGCAAAAGAAATACGTGATGCAAAAGGCGGCAAAAAAGGAACTGGAACTGCTTTGGCTAAGAAGTTTAATGTAAGTCGTTCAGCCATTTATCGTATTTGGGAAGGTAAAAATTGGCAGATTTAGTAATCCCATACCGACCAAGAGAGCTACAGCTACAGATTCACGATGCAATTGACAAGCATAGATTTACAGTTGTAGTTGCCCATCGAAGATTTGGGAAGTCTGTAGCAGCCATTAACCATCTCATAAAGGCTGCAATTGAATGTGACAAGCCTAATCCACGATTTGCTTATATTGCTCCTACTTACGCTCAGTCGAAGCGTGTTGCTTGGGATTATCTACTTGAATTTACTCGTCCATTGGGTGCTACTGCGAATATATCAGAGCTTAGGGTGGATTTTTGGGGTAGGCGCATTAGCCTTTACGGTAGCGATAACTCCGATTCTTTACGTGGGCAATATTTTGATGGGGTGGTGCTTGACGAGATTGGGGATCAAAACCCGAAAATCTGGAACGAAGTAATCAGACCAGCTCTAGCGGATAGACTAGGTTGGTGCTTGTTTATTGGCACACCTAAAGGTAGGAACCACTTTGCAGACTTCAGAGATCGAGCTGAGGAAACAGAAGGTTGGGCTTTACTGGAGTTTAAAGCAAGCCAGACAGGCGTACTTAGCGAGAAAGAATTAAACGATGCTCGTGCTGAGATGGGCGAGGATAAGTACCAACAAGAGTTCGAATGTAACTTTAATAGTGCCGTAGAAGGGGCTTACTATGGGCAGATTATCAACGATCTTGAAGCAAAAGGTCGTATCACCACTGTTGACCGTGATGATCTTTGCAAGTCTTATGTGGCTTGGGATTTGGGTATGGGTGACTCTACTTGCTTGTGGGTGGCTCAACTGGTTGGCAAGGAAGTCAGGCTCATTGATTTCGTGGAAAACCACGGGGTCGGGCTTGATTGGTATGTCAATTGGCTCAAAGAAAATAGATATGAGCGTTTCGACCAGTACCTTCCACATGACGTTGAAGTCCGTGAGATGGGGACAGGAAAGAGTCGCAAGGAAGTCCTCCAAGAAGCAGGATTAGAGATTACTGTAGCACCTAGACTATCTGTGGCTGACGGCATACAGGCAGTGCGTAGGTTGCTACCACGTTGTTGGTTTGACAAGGATAAGACTAAGCAGGGAGTTAATGCTTTACGTAACTATCGTAGGGAATACAACGAGAAGCAGAACGTGTACTACGAGAAGCCGCTACATGACTGGGCATCTCACGCTTCAGATAGTTTCAGGTATTTAGCGATAACACTTGACGAATCAGACGATTCATGGTCATCAAATATCACAATTAATACCAAATGGGTTGTATAATAAGCAAAATATCCGCATAGGGTTTAGCTATGGATTCAGGACAAGTAAAAGGTATTTTAGAGAACGAGATTGAAAACGCAATCGGATTCATCGACTCTGAAACTACTGACGAACGGACAAGAGCATTACAGTATTACTTACGTGAACCTTACGGTAACGAGGTTGAAGGTCGCTCACAGATCGTAACAGGCGAGGTAGCTGAAGCTATTGATGGTGCATTGCCACAGCTTCTACGTGTCTTTACGACAACAGAGGACATCGTTTACTTTGAGCCTAAGTCACCTAATGACGAAGAAAGCGCAAAACAAGCTACTGAATACTGTAACTGGGTGTTCTATCGTGAGAATGATGGTCTGCTGATTCTGCATAACTGGTTTAAGGATGCGCTCCTGCAAAAGACAGGCGTGGTTAAGTCTTATTGGGATTCGCAAGAAGATGTAGTAAAAGAAAAGTACAAGAACCTAACAGAAGAAGAACTTGCCTTATTGCTATCTGACGAGACGATGGAAGTAGTGCGTCAAAAGGTAGAGATGGTAGAAGCTGGTGTAGATCAGATGGGTATGCCGATTATGGCTCCGTCTTACTCTGTAACGGTAAAGAAGGTTAAGAAGTCAGGTCAGGTAAAGATTGAGAACGTACCACCAGAGGAGTTCTTGATCTCTAAGGCTGCTAAGACTATTGATGATTCTCCATTCGTAGCTCACAGACGTTTAATGCCTCGTAGTGACTTAATCGCTATGGGTTACGACAAAGACGTAGTTGACAGTCTGCCAACGTATGACGATCTAACTTATAGTCCTGAGCGTATCGCACGATTTAACCAAGACGAGCAGCCTGATTCAGCTCCTAGCTTAGACTTCTCGATGCAGACTGTTGAGGTATACGAGTGCTATATACGTATCGATGAGGATGAGGACGGTATCGCTGAGTTACGTAGGATTGTTTACTGTGGCTCTGAGATTCTGGATGACGAGGAAACTGACGTAGTTCCATTCCATTCAATTTGTCCGATCCCAATCCCGCACAAGTTCTTTGGTCAGTCATTAGCTGACAGAACGATGGACATTCAGTTAATCAAGTCCACGTTAATGCGTCAGACTTTGGATAACTTGTATCTCACGAATAATGCTCGTGTTGGCGTGGTAGATGGTCAGGTTAATCTTGACGATATGCTTAACGCTACTCCTGGTGGCATCATCCGAGTTAAGAATCCTAATGCTCTGATACCTTTACAAGTGCCTAGTGTTACAGGTCAGGCGTTCCCAATGTTTGAGTACCTTGACGGTGTAGCAGCAAAGCGTACAGGCGTTACAGACGCTTCAGCAGGTTTAGATCCAGACGTATTGTCTAACGTCACAGCAACGGCTGTAGCAGCTATGATGAAGTCTAATAGCGGTAAGCTAGAGTTGATAGCTCGTGTGTTCGCTGATACTGGCGTTAAGTCGTTGTTTAGAGGTATCTTGCATCTATTGGGCAAGTATCAGGACAAGGCAAAGCTAGTCCGTATGCGTGGCAAATATGTGCAGTACGATCCTAGAACTTGGGCGAATGAATACGACATTAGCATTAACGTAGGTCTTGGATCTGGTGACAGAGATCAGAAACTGGCTATGTTGCAGATGATTCTAGCGAAACAAGAGCAGATATTGCAGCAGTTTGGCCCTTCTAATCCGCTAGTATCGGTAGGACAGTATCGCACCACGTTAGCAAAGTTTATCGAGTCAGCAGGGTTTAAAGATGCAAACGCATTTCTTAACGAGATTACTCCTGAACAAGATGCTGCTCTTGCACAGCCTCAACCCCCATCACCCGATGCACAGGCAGAGGTTGCTCAGATGCTTGCGAACGTTGAACGAGAGAAGATCGCTGCGAAGTCGCAGATTGACAATGAGAAGCTAAAGTTAAAGCAGCAGGAATTAGAAGCCCAATATACCCAAAAGGGTCTAGAGATGGCTATGAAGAACCAGCAGCAACAGGCTGATATTAAGATTAAAGAAGCACAGTTAGCTGTTCAGCAGTTACAGGCAATCCTAACGATGGATATGGCAGACGAGCAAATGCGTCAGAAGCAAGCTGAGATTGTCCTGAAGGCGATTAAAGAATTAGGTGGTTTAGTCCAATGAGTAAAGCAGATTGGGCAGCTCGGATACTTCAAGATGAGCGATTCATTGAGGTAATGAACGAGCTAAAAGAGTTAGAGATACAGAAGTTTAGAAGTACAGATTACAGCGACATGGAACTACGTGAACAAGCGTATCTACGCCTCCGAGTTCTAGAGGATATAGAAGGTTATATTCAAGGGCTTACTAACCAAAAGCTCATTGACGCAAAAAGATGGAAGATTTTGTAGTCCGTATAGGGCGGTTCCCTATATAATTATGGAAATGAAAACATGAGCGATACTGAAAGCACCACTCCAGAGGGAAGTGCGCAGTTAGATGTAAATGGTGCAGCTAACGCTATTTTGGGATTAATGGGTACTGATGACGGCTCCGAACAGGAACAACCAGAACAGCGCACAGAATCCAACGATAGCGATGCCGAATCAGAGGAATACGAGGAATCGGACGAATCTGAGGTAGAACAAGAAGAAGCTGATGAGTCAGAGGAACCTCAAACATTCAGAGTGAAAGCTGCTGGAGAAGAACGGGAGGTAACCCTTGATGAACTCATTAAGTCGTATCAACTTGGCACTGATTATACAAAGAAATCGCAAGCCGTAGCGGAAGAACGTAAGGCGGTTGAGGCCGAACGCCAAGCAGTTCAAGAAGCGAAGCAACTCCGTGATACTTATGCGGAGAGGTTGCAGTATATCGAGCAGACCTTGATGCAGCCTCAAGAAACAGAGAATCTGGAATACCTGAAAGAGACTGATCCAATCGGTTACGCTGTTAAGGTTGCAGAGATGTCTCAGAGGGAAAAGCAGTTAGCGCAAGTTCAGGCTGAAAGAGCGCATATAGCTCAACAGCAGGAATACGACAGACAGCAGCAACTACGTGCAACGGTCGCACAAGAAGCTGAGAAGTTAGTCAGTGCGTTACCTGATTATGCTGATCCTGTTAAAGGTGATGCAATCCGTAAAGAGATACGCAGCTACGGTAAACAGGCTGGATTCTCGGAAGATGAACTAGCGAATGTATTTGATTCTCGTGCTGTATTAACGCTATATAAAGCTATGCAGTACGATAAATTGAAAGCATCGCAACCAGCTATTGCTAAGAAGGTGAATGATGCACCGAAGGCTATGAAGCCTGGAGTATCAAACCCAAGAGATAGCAATGCTGAGGATATTAAAAAACTGAAGGCTAGAGCTAGACAATCTGGAAAGATTAGTGATGCCGCAGCCGCTTTTGAACGATTCTTATAAGGAAGTATTATGCCTACATATCAAACATTTACCGCTATCGGTATGCGTGAAGATTTATCTGACGTTATCTATAACATCAGCCCAACTGAAACACCAATTATGTCCTCTATCGGTAAGACTAGCGCAACTGCTGTTTACCATGAATGGCAAACGGATTCGCTCAGCGCCAGTACGACAGCGAATGCGGCCGTTGAGGGGGCAGACGCTACATCTATCACTGCTTCTCCTACGACTCGTGTAGGTAACTACACACAGATCGTACAGAAAACTGTACAAGTTTCTGGTACTTTGGAAAAAGTAAACAAAGCAGGTCGTAAGTCAGAAAAGGCTTACCAGTTAGCTAAGGCTTCTGCTGAAATCAAGCGTGACTTAGAGACAATCATCACTGCTAATCAAGGTCGTAGCGCAGGTACATCAACCGTAGCCCGCACAATGGGTTCGTTGTTGTCATGGATCAAAACCAACAGCTCACAAGGCAGTGGCGGTTCGGCTCCAGCAACTTCAGGTGTATCTACTCGTACCGATGGTACACAGCGTACTGCAACTGAAGCATTGTTGAAAACTGTTATCGCTTCAATCTTTGATTCGGGCGGTTCACCTAAAGCTGTATTCGTTGGTTCAGCAGGTAAGCAGAAGGTATCTACATTTGCTGGTATCGCTGTTAATCGTTATCAATTAACGAAAGCAGAACCTGGTGTTATCGTCGGGGCCGCTGATCTCTACGCTAGCGATTTTGGGACTCTGAGTATAGTGCCTGACAGATTCATGCGTAGTCGTGATATGTTGATCTTGGATCCTGAGTATGCAGCTATGGCTTACTTACGTCCATTCATGACTAATGAATTGGCTAAGTCTGGTGACTCTGAGAAAACTCAGATTCTTGCTGAAGTAACTTTGGAAGTGAAGAACGAAGCAGCACATGGTATCGTTGCTGACTTAGACTTCTCGCTGTAATTTGACTAGCCCCTGCCTGATGGTGGGGGCTTTTTAGAGGGATTAATGGAAAACTATCGCACTCAAACAGTTCATGCGGACGGTGATGGCGGCATTATCATCGAAACTAAACAAGATATAACTGACATCTTAGAACGTAATCAAGTTCTTAGAGACATTGATAAAGCTAGGACAGGAGCAACCGAAGATTTACATTTGATTGGCTCAATACCTTTTACGGCTATTGATAAGCTAAATGAAATGGGGATCATGCGTGGATTTGTTATTGTTGATGAAGTCGCTTTTAAAAAGTGGTTTAATCATCCTGACCAAGCAGTATTAAAGATATATCGGGGAACAGTGTGAGAGTTGGCGTTTGTATTCCATGTAGGGACGAAGTACATACAGGTTTTGCGTTTGATTTTGCTAGGATGGCTGCACACGATGCGTCTGTTCGATGCAAGGACGGTAATGGTGGTCTAAGCCTCTATACGATGCCTGGCACGCTTATATTCGATCAGCGTGAGAAGTTAGCTCAGGTAGCATTAAAAGAGGGCTGTGACGCTGTTCTGTACATTGATAGCGATATGCGATTTCCTCCTGATCTGATAACGATTATGTTATCTCGTGAGGTAGGAATCGTAGGTGTCAATGCTGTTACTAGACGTAAACCATGTATGCCTACTGCTAAGTTGTTAGTTAAGTCAGAGGATGAGAAGGGGATTCGCCATCATTGGTCTAATGTCGATTCTCGTGGTAAGGAAGGTATTGAGAAGATTACTGCTGTTGGTTTTGGGGCAGTAATGATTCGTAGGGAAGTGTTTGAGAAGGTTCCTCAGCCGTGGTTTGATGCAGGATGGGGGCCTACTGGTGTAGTCGGTGAGGATGTTCACTTTTGCGTTAAGGCTGGTGATAATGGCTTTGATACTTGGGTGGATCACGAGCTGTCTATGCACATCAAACACATTGGTACGTATGAGTACGGTTGGGACGATTTCGAGCAACTAGAGGAATAATATGGCTTTTACGACATATAGTGACTTAAAGACTACGATTGCTAGTTACTTAGCACGTAGTGATTTAACAGCTATGATTCCTACGTTCATCCAGTTGGCTGAATTACGTCTACGTAGAGAACTTAGAACTCGTCAAATGTTGGTTGTAGCTACAGCAAATACGACAGGTGGAGACTCTACCGTAGGATTACCTACTGACTTCCTAGAGATGCGTGATATTCACGTTAATACTAACCCTATAACGACACTAGCTTATAGTGCGCCTAACTCGTTCTATAACTCTTACAGGGCTACAGAATCAGGTAAGCCTACTGACTATACTGTATTAGCGACAGAGCTTCAATTGTCTCCTATTCCTGACAGCACTTATCAGTTACAAATGCTCTACTACGCACAGCCGTACTTCTTGAGCGATTCGAATCAAGGTAATGTATTCTTGACTAACTTCCCTGATGCGTTGCTTTATGCTTCTTTAGGTGAGGCAGAACCGTATCTAATGAATGACGCAAGATTACAGACTTGGGCTAGTTTGTACGATAGAGCAATATCATCAATAACGATTGCAGACCAGAGTAGTGAGTACAGTGGTCAGCCAATGTCAATGAACTATAACGTGAGGTAAATCATGGCAGAAATGTCGAACTACTTAGAGGGTGCGTTAATCAACGCTACCTTGCGCAACACTGCTTACACAAGTCCTGCTGCTGTTTATATTGGTCTTTATACATCTGATCCTACTGATGCCAATACTGGCACTGAAGTATCTGGTGGTTCTTATACACGTACTGCGGTAACGATGGGTGCGCCTAGTAATGGCGTATCTACAAATACTGCTGCGGTAGAGTTTCCACAGGCTTCTGGATCATGGGGTACAGTTGGTTGGATCGGTATTCTTGACGCTACTTCTAGCGGTAACTTGCTGTATCACACAGCATTGGACACATCGAAAACTATATCATCTGGAGATATCTTTAAGATAGCTATTGGCGGTCTTAGCG
>Ga0247723_1001751_pt1 | contig 12311 bp, 19 predicted proteins | sample MSEWelMarce5H_FC_FD_189079 | JGI IMG/M metagenome (GOLD analysis project Ga0247723, IMG submission 189079) | Subsurface sediment microbial communities from gas well in West Virginia, United States - MSEEL Well Study Marcellus 5H_FC | ecosystem: Environmental > Terrestrial > Deep subsurface >...
CAGTTAATTCAGGTTCAGGCGGTGGTGGTTCTGGCACTAGTCAAAACACTCCCGGTTCAGGCGGTTCAGGAATTGTTGTTATTGCATACCCTAACACATTCGCTAATTTAGTAAGTGTAAGCGCAGGGCTTACTTGCAATGGTAGCGCAGGCAATACCACACCAGATACAACATCAAGAGCAGGTTTTAAAGTTTATAAATTTACCGCAGGTACAGGCACAATTTCTTGGTAAACAAAATGGCACACTACGCATTTTTAGATTCTAATAATATCGTCACTCAGGTAATTGTCGGCAATGATGGTGATGAATGGGAAGCATTTTATTCGCAAGAAATAGGACAAGTTTGTAAGCGCACAAGTTACAATAGCTATGGTGGGCAGCATAACAATGGCGGCATTGCATTTAGAAAAAACTATGCAGGAATTGGCTATAAATACGATGAAATAAGAGATGCGTTTATACCGCCACAACCTTATCCATCATGGACATTAGATGAGGAATCATGCTTATGGCAACCGCCAATTCAGCAACCATTAGATGCGCCTAATGTTTGGGATGAAACACAGCAAGATTGGGTTTACTTATGAGTTTGCAAACTATACTTTCAGTCGCAGAATCAGTTGGTATAAATGACCACAGATTTATAGGGCAAATGCTGTCAAGAAATATGCGAATTAATACTTCTGAAGTTTTGACAGTGCAACCATTTGAGTTTGAAATAAAGCCAATGAATTACCTGCTTTATTCTCAGAATCGTGCAGTGTTATCTACATTGCGTACAGTAGATAAACAATATGAAAGCTATTTAAATTTTGGTTCTACTGGTTGGCTTAATTATGTAAATTATCAAGGCGACATGAGTAGCGCACAAGTTAACAATTGTCAAATTGAAATTGCAAGTGCAAATAAAACTATTGTTTTGGGTTCACTACCTTCAATAAGTCCAACTGCTTTTATAGTTAAGACAGGCGATTTTATTCAGATTGATCGTTATGCTTACATAGCCACAGCAAACGTGCAGAGAGGTGGTTCATCAACTGTAAACATACCAGTTCATAGAACCATTATGACTACGTTAGTTTCTCCAATAGGGGCGGTTATTGGTCAATACGGCACTACAATTACTCTTGGTGGCAGCACTTATACTGGTATCACTTTTCCTGTAATTTTGCGTGACTATCCTAGTTATACATTAGTGCCAATGACTAATGATTCATTCATCACATGGAACGGTGGATTTAAAGCTGTAGAGGTGGTGCTGTGAACGTAATTGCGCCTGTCGATAATACAAACAATATTAGGTATGCTGATTTTATTAGGCTTACTACAGGTTCTTCTGTATATAGATTTGCCACTACTCCAACAGCATTAACTATTTCTGCGGTTGATGCTTTGCCATTTGCCGGATTAGGGCAGCTTGTTAATATAGGTGCAGCAACTAGAGATATTAAATCAACTGCAAATGAAACAGTAATTACTTTAGTTGGTATTGATACATCAATGCTTTCATTAGTTTTGGGTGCTGATATTAAAGGTTCTCAAATTGAAATGTGGCATGGTTTTTTTAATACAAATAATGAATTAATAACTACTGGTGGCACTGGTGGTTTATATCAATTTTTTAATGGTTATGTAAATTCTTTTTCTATTAGTGAGGATTGGAACGAGGATTTAAGATCATATACAGGCACAGTTAATGTTTCAGCATCATCAATTCAATTAGTTTTGCAAAACAGGGTAGCAGGTAGATATACAAATAATAATTCATGGCAATTTTATAATTCTTCCGACACATCAATGAATCGAGTAAATTATATTTCAAACATTAATTATTATTTTGGGAAAGATGCACCAATGAATTCATAAAGGATAAAACATGATAAGACAAGCAAACAAATTTGACATTCCTAAAATTATAGAAATGTTGAAAAATTTTAGAAGTGTTGCGCCAATAGAAGTATTAAAGCAAGCAGACGATAGAGAATATATAGAAAAATTACTTAGTGAAATTATTATAGGTTCAGGTTTTATTTTATTAGCAGAAAAAGATAGCGAAATTATTGGGATGATTATTGGTGGAATAATCCCTAATGTTTGGAATCCTAAAGTTAAACAATGTAGTGAAATAGCGTATTGGGTAGAACCAGAATTTAGAGGTAGCACTGCTGCATATAGACTTTTAAAATCTTACTTTGCAGAGTGCGACAAGATAATGAAATCAGGCAAGATTCAAATGTACACAATGAGCAAAATGATTAATTCGCCTGATTTAAATTATCAAAAATTTGGTTTAAGTAAACTGGAAGAAACTTGGGTTAAATAAAATGGTTGCATCACTAATACTCACTGCCGCATATATGGCAACAGCGCAAGGTATGATTGTAGCGTTTGCAATTAACCTTGCGGCTTCTGCAATTATAGCGAGAGTATTTGCACCAGATAGACCGTCATTTGATAACGGTATGCCTAGCGTACAGAATCCGGGCAATCGTGCAACTGTACCGCCTGCGGCTGATAATAAATTAGCAGTTGTTTATGGCACTGCTTGGATTGGCGGTGCATTAACTGATATGTCAATCACAAGCAATAATCAACAAATTTATTATGTTATTTCATTATGCGAAGTAACCAATACAGAAACTGGTGGAACGCCTGATACATTTACTTTTGGCGATATATTTTATTCAGGTAAAAAAGTAATATTTGATGGCACTGATTTAACTAAAGTTATTGCCTTGCGTGATATGTCAACTGGATTGGATGACACCACAGTTAATGGCAAAATTAATATTTATCTTTATAAGAATGGTAGTAGTGAACCAGTAAACACGCCTAATAGCGCAATCAATGTTATGTCTGATACCAATTTAGTTTATAAATGGGATTCTACAAAACAAATGACTAATTGCGTTTTTGCGATTGTGCGTTTGACATATAGCGTGACAGCAAATGTGCGTGGATTAGATCAAATGCGTTTTCAACTTACGAATTCACGCAAAGCACCGGGCGATTGTTTTCTTGATTATTTTACTTCTACACGATACGGTGCAGCATTAACCACATCACAAATTAACACTGCATCATTAACAGAATTAAATACTTATTCAAATGCTTTAATTAATTATGTTGATTATAACGGAAATGTTCAAACATTAAAGCGATTTCAATTTGATGGCTCTTTAGAAACTACTAATCCAATCATGGCAAACATACAGCTTATGGCATCAAGCTGTGATTGTTTAGTTAAATACAATGAAATAACTGCACAGTGGGGTGTTGTAGTTCAAAAGCCCACTTACATTGTTGCAATGGCATTAAACGATTCTAATGTTGTATCTGGCGTTCAAGTATCGCCAATTGATATTAGCAATTCATTTAATATTGCAGAGGTTAAATATCCTAATGGCACAGAGCAAGATTCATTTGCATCGGTAACTTATGATTTGGCTGTAGTTAATCCTTCTTTACTTTTCCCAAATGAACCAGTAAATAAACAGCAAATTACATTGCAGTTAGTTAATAACAATGTAAGAGCGCAATTACTTGTAAATAGATTTTTGGAATCATGTCGTGAAGATTTGCAAGTACAACTGGTAATTAATTTTTCAGGCATACAACTTGAAGCAGGCGATATTGTTACTTACACAAACTCAAATTATGGATGGGTTAATAAATTATTTAGAGTTGCAAAAGTAACTGAAAATTTTAGTGAAGATGGTTCAGTAACAGCTAAACTTTCGCTTATTGAATTTAATCCTGCGGTTTTTGATGATGCGGCAATTACAGAATTTGCACCTGCGCCTAATACTGGATTAGGTGACCCATTAACATTTGGCACAATTCCTGCACCTACTATTGGTGGCGCACAACCATCTGCACCAAACCCATCATTTCAAGTTAGTGTTACAACTAGTTCTTCAGGAATTGTTCAGTATGCTGAAATTTGGTATTCGCCCTATGCAACGCCAACATCATCACAAAGAATATTTGCAGGTACTACTGCCATTCAATCTAGTGGCAATCCTTATGACCCATCAACTGCAATGCCAATTGTTACACTTGCCGATATTCCTTCAGGAGATTGGTATTTCTTTACACGCATGGTTAATCAGCTTGGCTCAAGTGATTTTTCTCCGGCATCAATAAAATTGCAATGGCGACCAACAACATTCACTTATGCTGAAAAATATTTAATTGTTGCTTATGCAGATACCATTACAGGTACAGGATTATCTGCATCACCTACAGGCAAATCTTATTACGGTTTATTTAATTCAACAAATCAGACGTTTAGTTCTAACCCAAATGACTATACTTGGTATTTAGCACAACCTACATTCGGCACAGTTTATTTTCTTGCTTATACAAATAGAGGTGGTCGCACTTTTAGTTTTGGTGTTGCGCCTGCGGCACAGGCTGCGGGTACAGGTGCATTTGTTCCAGTTGCAAATTATGATGCTTCAATATGGGCGGCATTAGCAGGAACAATTAATTCTATTGATTTAGATTTAAGGACAGGGCAAGTAACAAAAACTGGAACAACAACCACAGGCGGTGGTCAACTTGTTATAACAAACAATGATGATGGCACAATGGTTGGCGGCTTACAACCAATATTAGATTTTGGTGGAGCAACAAGTTACACAGGAGCAGGCACAACAATCACAATTGATATTTATGGTCGTGTTCTTGGTCTTGTTTTGCCGGATGATTTTAATTATACAAGCCAAGAATTTACCGCAACCGCAGGGCAAACTGTATTTACTCCAACAAGATCATCACAAACTATTGGATGGACAAACAATTCTTCTGCCGTTATTGCATGGCAAAACAATACGCCAACGGTTATTGCTTGGCTTGGTGTTAAATTTATTACTGGTCAAAATTGGGTATTTAGAAATGGATTATTGTTAGACCCAATAAGCGATTACACAGAAACAAACACAACAATAACACTGAATAATGCTTGCGTAGTTGGTGAACAAATTGCTATTTTTTCTTTTATGCCAGTTGCCAATTCAGTTACTTATGCAAATTTAGGAATTGTTTATTCAAGCGGTTCAGGAACGTCAACAGTTACTTATGGAAATCTTACCCATCAATTAATTAATGTAGGAGATCAATTGGCTTTTGCTAATACTGGTTCACCTACTTTATACACTGTTTCATCCGTTAATTATGCAACTAGTCAAATCACATTTACTTCATCATTTGCCGCAACAGTAGGCGCAAATATTTATAGATATAGAGCGACAGGTTCAACTTATCCTGCGTTTTCAAGATTTAGCGCAACATTGTCTGCCGCATCAACTTATACGCCTACAGAGTGGCAATTTGTTTCAGGTTCTGAAGTAATTTTTTTAAATGGTGTCATTGTTAATGACCAAGATTTTGATTTAGTAGGAAACACTTTAAACAATTTTCCATCTTCAATGACAGGCAATTTACAAGTGTTCCAATTCACACCTAATAATCAGGGCTTGCCTGCGGGATTGCCTGCACTATCAACAATCAATACTTCAATTGGAGTTATTTCATATAATTATTCTTACAATCCTCTTTCTTTTGAGTTGTACAATAATGGTTGTTTGTTAAATACTCCGGCAGATTACACAACATCAACAGGCACTTACACTTTATTAGAAACGCCAACATCAAATGTAAATGTACTTAATCAACAAACATTTAATAGGACAGGTGCAGCATGACACAAGCATTCAATCTAGGACAATTAGCCAACAAGGTTAATACTTCAGGGCAATTAGACGCAAGCACAGGATTAGTTAATACAGCACCAGTTGTTAATGGTGGCACAGGTAGAGCAACATTAACTTCTGGCACTGTGTTAGTTGGTAATGGTTCATCACAAGTTACTATGCTTGCAGGCACAACCACTAATGACGTTTTAGCGTGGAACGGTTCAGCATGGCTTTCTACTCCGGCATCATCGGCAGGCGGTGGTGGTGGTTATCAATTAAGTTCTTTTACAAGTCCCGGCACTTATACAAAACCCGCATCATTAAAAGCAATTAAAGTAACTGTAGTTGGCGCAGGCGGCAATGGTGGCGCAAAAAATCCAAATCCCGCAAATGGAACAAATTCTTCTGGCGGTGGTGGTGGCGGTGGTGGTGCTGCTATTTATTATGCGCCTGCGGCATCAATACCGGGACCACAACCAATTACTGTTGGTACAGGCACTAGTTCATTTGGAGCTATAGCAAGTGCAACAGCAGGTGGTGTAGGTACTGCGGCAACTCCGGGAGCAAGTGCGCCAAACACAGGGTATGCAGGCGGTAATGGTGGAACAGGCAGTGGTGGTTCTATAAATATAGTTGGTTCAGGTGGTGGCACTGTAAGTGCATTTAATCAGGCATCAGGTTTTGGCGGCTCTAGTATATTAGGTGGGGGTGGTCGCCCAGTTTTTGGGAATGTTCCTGCTGTTGGTGTAAATGGAATCGCAGGGGGTAATTATGGTGGTGGTGGCAGTGGTGGGTCTGGTTGGTTTACTGCATTAGGCACAGGCGGCACAGGCGCACCGGGAATTGTAATAATTGAGGAGTTTTTCTAATGTTGGCTTTAATATCTCCAATGGAAAAAGTTGTAGATTACTTAGGCAATGAAGGTGTAAGAGTTTGCCAAGTTGAATTAATATCTTTTGAAGTTGCACAACCTTTGTTTTGGGCTGCTTGCCAAGATGATTGTGTAGCAGACGAATGGTATTACATACAAGAACAATGCAGACGAATACCACAACCAAAAATTATTGATGATGCAATAACTGAAGTTACAGAATAGGACAATATATGTGCGATAAGATAAGACAATTTGAAGTTGATCAATATGTGCATTTAAAAGATTTTTTGCACAAAGAATCATGTGCTGAATTAACGCAACAACTTAAATTATTAGTTGAGAAACAACAAACAACAAAAGACGATCAATGCCCATTATCTGAAGCAGTTCATGGCGCAATAGTATTTGACAAATTGCTTGTAGATTTATTGCCGCATTTTGAATTAGCTTCTGGTCGCAAACTTTATCCGACATATTCTTATGCTCGTTTATATGCGCCTAATGATGAATTGGTTATTCACACAGATCGTGAATCGTGCGAAATAAGCGCAACTATAACGTTAGGTTTTGAAGGTGATGTATGGTCTATTTATATGGGCGATGCAGACAAACAAAACGCAAGTAAAATTGATATGGAAGTTGGCGATGCCGTTTTATATCATGGCATGACTAAACATCATTGGCGTGAAAAATATACTGAGGGTAAATGGCAGGCGCAAGTGTTTTTGCATTATGTAGATGCTAATGGTAAATATGCTGATTGGAAGTTTGATAAAAGACCATCATTAAACATACCGCAAGAATCAAAGGAAATAAACCAGTGGATTTACACAGACATATTAAATGATGATGCTTGTGCTAAATTAATTGCAACTTATGACCAAGAAATTATAGAAAAATTACCGCCAGTTATAGGTGATGGTGAAGGTGCAATTAATACAGAAATTCGTAATGTTGAACGCATTATGCTGCCAGTATATAAAGACATTGGCGGTCGATTGGCTGCGGCAGGATTATCAGCAAACAATCAAGCATGGAAGTTTGATATTACTCATGCTAATCAAGCAGAGTTTTTAAAGTATCCGGCAGGCGGTCGCTACACCACACACGTTGATTCATTCCTAGACCCAACCGCACAAGACTGCCGTAAACTTACAGTTATTGCATTTTTGAATGATGACTTTGAAGGTGGGAAATTTTATTTCATGCAAGGAAATGAAAAGGTCTATCCATATCAGAAAAAAGGCACAGTAATTGTATTTCCTTCATTCATTCCGCATGGTGTTGAGGATATAATTTCGGGAACACGATATTCCGTAGTATGTTGGATGGTCGGAAAATTCTTTAGGTAAAATTATGGCATCGGTGAATGAAGTGAATGCAAAAATTGATTCTCACATTGATATTTGCAGCGTACGTTATGAAGGCATAGAACGTGAAATGCGTGGTGTCAATGCTCGATTAAAAAGATTAGAAACAATATTAATTGGCGGTGCAGGCTCAATTATTATTCTGCTTATTACGCTTGTCGTTAAATAATATAAGACACCATAGAAACTTAGGAGCAAATATGGTGCGTTATGATCGAACCAATATCGACAACCATAATGGTTGTGCAAGGCGTTAGTGCAATAATTAAAGCAGTAAAATCTGCGGCAGAGGAAACGACAGATGCTTTTAATAAAATAAATGAGTGCGTTGATTCAGGCAAACAGCTAAAAGATTCAATGCCATTTATAAGCAAGTTTTTTTCTGGTGCGGGTAAATATGAAGCAGCTAGGACACAACTAGAAGAAGCAAAGCAAATACAAGATCAAGCAATTGCTAATGGCGAACCAGTGCCAGACGCAATATCTGATGCCCAATATGTCATGGAAATGATGACAATTGATCGGCAAATAAAACAATATTATGACGATATAAAACATCACTTCATTTATACATTTGATGAAGCGGGTTTATGGGATGATTTTTGGTCACGCCTAAGTAAACTTCGGGCAGATCGTGAAGCTAAAGCGGAAGCAAAGCGCAGGGCAGAAACAGAAAATAGATTGCAAATTGCTGCCGAGAAAATGAAGGCAAAGCGCAAGCGGCAAAAGATTATTGATTTTTGTTATACGGTTACTGGCGCAATAGTTATAACAGCAATTTTGTATGGGTTTATTTTGTCAATGATATGGATGCTAGATCAAGGGGGCTATTAATGGATGCTGAATTACAAAAAATTAAGTTAGAAGCACAAACGGAATTAGCTAGGCTTAATGCTGCATCGCCTGCAAAGGAAGTAGCAGGCAAAGCCATTGGCACATTTGGGCTTCCGGCAATTGTTGTAATCGTCATCATTGGTGTTCTTGCTAGTTTGCAATTAGATGAAGGCAAAATGGCTGCCGTTATGGGTTTGCTTGGTGCGTCATTAACTGCATTAATTTCTATGCTTAATAGCATTGCAGGTTCTAATACAAAAGAAGAAAAGCCAGAATTTGAAGTTATGAAACAACTGATTGATCGCCTAGATCGCATGGCAGATCGTGACCCAATGTCTGTGCAAGTTGATGGTGACAAGGTTACGGTTCGCAAAGGTGAAGAACAATTTACATCGGGGAAATAATATGTTGCCATTACTCGTTCCAATTTTGTCGCAGCTTGCAGGCGCAGGTATGCAAAAGGTAGTTGATGCTGTATTAGATAAAGGCGTTAGCGCAGTTGAAGATAAATTAGGCATCACATTAACGCCTGATGCTGATGGCAAACTTTCTGATGAAAAGCTATCATCATTAAAAGAAGCTGCCATGAAGCACGAAGAATTCATGTTTGAGCAAGAGGTAAAAGATCGAGGAGATGCAAGGGCAGCACATTTTGCTATAGCGACAAATGCAAATGTACACTGGCTTGAAAAACTTGTTTTGCCTATTCTTGCATTAGGCATTGTAGGAATTGCGTTTGCGCTTGTTGGCGTTTTAATGTTTATTAATATTCCTGATTCACAAGAAAACATTGTTATATATGCGCTTGGCTTTTTAACCAGTGCTGCAACGCAAGTTATCAGTTTTTATTTTGGTAGTTCGCAAGGCAGCAAAGACAAAGCAGATTTATTAGCGACTAAAAAATGAACCTATCCGAAAACTTCACGCTAGAAGAAATGATTGCCAGTGAAACGGCAGCAAGGCATAACATTGACCAAACACCATCTAATGAAGTTCTAATGAACCTTAGACGTTTAGCATTGTTCTTAGAGGATGTGCGGAAGCTATTAGGCAAACCAATTCAAATCAGTTCTGCCTATCGTAGTCCATTAGCGAATGAGGCAGTGGGTGGAAAAAAAACCTCACAACATTGTCGTGGGGCTGCCGCAGATATCAAAGTTAAAGGCATGACACCAGATCAAGTAGTTAGAATAATTATTAAATCTGGCTTGCCTTATGATCAAGTTATTCGTGAATTCTCAGACCCTATTAAGGGCGGTGGTTGGACACACGTTAGCATTCCAAACGGCAAAGACCTTGCGCCAAGAAAGCAGGCATTAATAATTGATTCAAAAGGTTCTAGGGCGTTTGTTTAAACTTTTTGTCATAACAGGCTTTGCACACCCATCGCCTTGATTTACGGTTATCAGCTATTTTCCAATAACCGCCTAGCGATGGGCGTTCTAATGTGCAGTTACTACAGTAGCGGTTTGCTTCCATGCTTGTACTAGCAACTTCATACATCCTTGATAAAGATTCCATCTTTGTTCAAAAAACCTTTTCTATCTTTAATTTCATTATAAGCAGCTTGATAGCATTGAGTCATATCAATATCAAGTATGCCACAAATCATGGTTAGCGTTACTAACGTGTCACCAATACCATCAATGATTGCTGCCTTATCATTTGCTTCAAGTGCTGCGCCTAATTCTGCAACTTCTTCTTTGGTCTTTTCAAACTGTGCAAGTGGCGTACTGTTTTGAATGATTCCTCTATCCTCGCCCCAACGGATAACATCCATTTCAATAATTTTAAATGTTGACATTATTTATCCTTAAAAATATAAATGATTGCAACAGCGCAAGCAATTGCAGTTAATGATATGCCAAAAAAGATGCCAGATAAAACGTATATAGGTTTAATCCATTCCATTTTTTTCCTTTAGCTTTGCCTCAGTTATACGCACTGCATCTATTGGCAATTCAAGCGCAATTTCTTCTCGTTCCTCATCCGTCAGCCCTACCCATTCTTTTTTTATTAAACTACGTTCTTTAATTTCAGCAATTCTATCTTCACGCTCATTATATTCACGCTCAAAGTCTTTAAACCAAATTGGGTCACGCATCATATTTCCTTGTGGATATAGAATTATAGGAATGCAATTCATCAGCCCAAATTGATTCTTGCATTGCCTTTGAACCTGCTACAAAACCAAGATCAAAACTTAAAAATAATAGTTTTTTTTCTTGTTCGCTAAATCCTTTTATTTCTGCAATCATCTTTTTAAATTGTTCTTGGTTCATGGTTCACCTATCATTTTTTTAGTGTTAAATAATGTTTGATGTGCGGGATAAGTTTTTTGCCAAAATCGAGCATAAAAAGAAATAAAATTATTGCATATTTTAAATTCTTTGCCAGTTGTAACCATATAAACTTCCCAACGAATACGATTAATAATTAACCAATGGCTAATCTTTTTGCGTTTTTTGGCAATGGCTTCAAATGCAAATTTTTGGAAATATTGCCAAACCATAGGATTTTCTCGGTGATAATCTTCCCATTCTGCCAATCGTGCATTGTAAATAGCACGCTCCATTGTTTCTTGTATGTCTAATTCTTCTTGTATCATTGTAATTTCCCTTCACCTCTGCGGTTAGCATTTTGAGTGCGCCATGCTTCAATGGTTGATGTTGCTGCAACCATACCCCATCGATTTAATTCGTCTTGATACACAGCATCTTTTAATGCGGCAAGGTGTTCTGTGTACGATTTAGATTTATATGCTTCACGTTCTTGAGCATAAGCGGGTTGAGATACGTTTAACGCCATTTGCTGCGCTTTAATTGTCTTTCGATATTCTTCCATGTAAATCTTATTTGCTCGTGCTTGCGCTGCTTTAGGCGCATTGGTTCGCAAATAATCTAAGGCTTTTTCTACGTCATCATCTGTGATTATGTGTTTCATATTTCCTCGCATTGAATGGGTGGGCTACTCGCTGCACCTTTCGGCATCCGCTTTTGCCCATAAAACTAAAATGGAATTTCAGAATCCTGAAAATCATCCGCAGGTTTTGCATCTTGTTTAAGCGCAGGTTTATCGCCCGATGTTTTACCGCCTAGCATTTGGAAGTTTTCACAGGTAATTTCAAATGCTGTGCGCTCAATTCCTTGCTTATCGGTGTATTTTTTGGATTTAATTTTGCCTTCAACATATACGGCACTACCTTTTCGTAAATATTGTCCTGCAACTTCGGCTGCTTTTCCAAATATGCTAACCCTATGCCATTCGGTTTCTTCTTTCATTTGCCCACTGGATTTATCTTTCCATTTGCTTGTAGTGGCAAGGTTAAGATTAACCACAGCATCGCCAGATGGTGCATAACGAACATCAGGGTCTTGCCCCAAATTCCCGATAAGGTGAACTTTATTTAAACTTGCCATTATTTATTTTCCTCTTTAAATTTTTTGATTGCGCTACGAATTTTTGAATCTAATTGCGACCATAAAGCACTTGTCCAATCTGCATCTAATTCAAGGCTTTTAACATATTCAAC
>Ga0247723_1001753_pt1 | contig 12294 bp, 20 predicted proteins | sample MSEWelMarce5H_FC_FD_189079 | JGI IMG/M metagenome (GOLD analysis project Ga0247723, IMG submission 189079) | Subsurface sediment microbial communities from gas well in West Virginia, United States - MSEEL Well Study Marcellus 5H_FC | ecosystem: Environmental > Terrestrial > Deep subsurface >...
ACCTTTTTAGTAGGAGTAGAGCATGTCAAAAAGTCCTTTCTCTTTAGCGCTAGAACAAGGTTATGGATCTTTTCCGATCATACCTTTGCGACCTAAGAGTAAGATTCCTTTTGTACAGGGGTGGAGCAAGTACTGTGAAACCCCGCCTACCCAAGAGGAACTTGCCGATTGGGGCCACATTCCAAATGCTAACGTTGGGCTCGCTTTGGGAGCTGCGAGCGGTATTATCGCACTCGATTTCGATTATAACATTGATGGTCTGCATGAGAAGATCTTAAAACATATTCCAGTATCTCCTATACGTAAGGTGGGTGCTCGTGGTTTTACTATGTTCTACAAATACAATGGAGAGTTACCACATAAGTGGACTGTCGGCGGTCAGATGGTTCTAGAGCTTCTATCTACTGGTAATCACACAGTGTTACCACCATCAATTCACCCAGAGGGCGGTGTATATAGATATTCCTCTACGCTTCAACTTGTAAGTAATACTAACAGGTTGCAACCATTACCAGAAGGTTTTAAGAGCTTTGTGGATATGGAAGTTAGAGGTAAAGAGATAGATATTATCGAGCCAAAAGAATTTAACTTAGACGAGATTAGAGCAGCATTAGATTATATCGACCCAGAAGATTATGAAGTGTGGGTTAAGGTGGGTATGGCGCTTAAAGAGGCTATGGATGTTGACGGATTTACTGTGTGGTCGGACTGGAGTAAGAGAAGTACGAAGTGTGTTCCGCATGAGTTACTATCTAAGTGGAATAGCTTTAAGCGTGAGGGCGTAAGCCTAGGAACCATCTTCTATTATGCCAAGAATAATGGGTATAACAAACCAGAGGTTGTGGATACAGAAGTTCTTGTCAACCTCGAGGCTGTAAAAGCCACGCTAGCACAGTGGAGGATCCACGGTAAGCCTGTTGGCGAGAGCTATGGCTGGCCTTGTATGGATAACCTTATACATATCCGTAAGGGGGAGTTTACTATTGTCACTGGTTACACTAACCAAGGTAAGAGTGAGTTTATGGATGCAGTATCTGTCAACTTGATTAAAAACCTTGACTGGAAGGTTGGCATGATATCTATGGAGAAGTGCAAGGAGAACCATGTAGCACAACTTATACACTCATTAGCCGGACGCCCGATCAATGTACTCTCAGATGATGAGATAAATCAGGCCTATTCTCGAATAAGCAGCAATGCGCTAATAGTGGACCATCTAAACATCGGCAAAGATTTAAGCACACTTGAGAAAGTTATTAGGTTCTTGGTAATGAGTCGGAAGGCGGATGTTATAGTGATAGATCCTTTCAACTACATCGAAACTACTGATGATGCATTATATAGTCACGTAATAAATGTTGCTAAGAAGTGCACGAATTTAGCAAAAGAATTGAACGTTCATATCTTTTTAGTTGCACATGCGAAGGATGCAGTGTATAATAAGGAGGGTGTTCTCCAGAAACCGCGTCTATATTCGGTATTTGGTGGTACACAGTTTTCAAATCTCGTGGATAATCTTATTGGTGTCACTCGTATGGATGGTGCTGTGAAGGTTGAAACATTGAAGATACGCGACCAAGACCAAGATAGTTATGGCACCGCAACATTATTTTTTAACAAAGAAACTAGGAGTTATTATGAAAAGACTGATCACAAGTTTTAGTTTAGTTGTTGCACTATTCGCAACATCAGCAACTGCATCAGTACAAGATGCAATCGAGAGAACTTATAAGGTTATTAATGCATACCAAAAAGGTGATGAGGTATGGGCCAACTCCGGCACAGCTTGGAAACTCTACGGTCGATATGTCGTCACGAATAAGCACGTTGCCTTGGGCTGTGGTTCTAGTGTGTGCATACGCAGATTATATGATCACCTTGGTGGAGTTCACGAGTTTAGGGTGGTTGGAGTTTCTTATAAAGTAGATGTAGCGGTGCTCGAGTCACTCACCGACCTACCAGGCCGCAGCCCGAAGTTCAACTTAGACCGACCGCTTAAAGGCGACTCTGTATACTCTATCGGCTATCCTGGCGGTAAGTTTAAAGTATCAGATAAGTGTATTATCAAGGAAATTGGCCTCTTATCTATCTTTAATGATTACCACCAGATCCTAACGAACTGCTACGTAGTCGGCGGCGCTAGTGGTAGTGCACTTTATGATGCGCACGGGGAAATTGTAGGTCTTGTATACGCCATGGGGTATCATGAAGAAACTATTGTTGATGGTAACTTAGATAATGCTAAGCTTGACCACAACAAGCAGTATTCTATACCGGCTGATATCTTCACCCCAGAGATCAAGTTTATTTTGGAAAACCCCTCTGTCATTGAGGGGACGGGTTCAACCTATAAAGGAATAGGAGCTTAGTATGTTAATCTTAACAATTCTATGGATCATTTGTCTTAACCTGTTGCTCGGTTTTACTGTGTACGGGGCCTATAAATTCCTTCAAGATTTGATGGGGTAGTCATGTCAATAATCACGTTCGACCTAGAGGCTGACGGTTTGCTTAGGGATGCTACACGTATATGGTGTATGTCATACAAGGTCAACGATGGCCCCGCTAACTTACTTACAAATGAGGTGGATATCAAGCAGTGCCTTCGTACCCTCCTCGCTTGTGAGAATCAGTTTATGGGCCACAACATATCTGGGTATGATATTCCGCTACTGAAGAAGCTTTATGGAATAGAGATACCATTAGACAAGTGTGTTGATACCCTTATCCTATCTCAAATGCTGGAGCCAGAAGAGTTCCAGCATTCATTAGAGAGTTGGGGTGAGTATTTAGGAGATGAGAAGATTCAGAATGAAGATTGGTCACAGTATACAGTGCTGATGGGCGAGAGATGTAAGAAAGATTGCGACATTACAAAGCAGGTTTATGACACTTTAGCGACACGATTACACCTTTTACCAAGAGAAAGTGTTCTTACTGAGATGGAGTTCAATAGGTTGATGTCTCTCCAAGAAGTTGCCGGCTGGCAGTTTAACAAAGACGCTGCAAGTAAACTTATAGTAGACCTAGACGAAGAGATTCAAAGAATAACGGATGATATATTAAGTGTTGCGCCAAAAAGAATTATACCCAACCTATCAGTTAAACATATGCTGAAGAAGGATGGTACGCTTACGAAGGACTGCGTTAAACTTGGTGTTGAGTGTGGCGGCGATTTCTGTTTATTTGATGTGGAGGAGCTTAATCTAAACTCTGTGCAGCAGGTAAAAGAATACTTACTATCACTAGGCTGGAGACCTACAGAGTTTAACTATAAGAAAGATGGTAAGCGTATAGTTAAAGATGATAATGGTAAACCTATCGTTACTAGTGCTAAGCTGAGCAACCTTGAGAGTCTGACTGATGGTACCGGATCTAAGATCTCCAGAAGAATATTGCTATCACATAGGAGGAATCAGATTCGCGGATGGACTGAGAGAGTCAGAGCGGATGGTAGGCTTGAGGCCGGTGGTGTATCTTGCTCGACCAACACGGCGCGTTGTACTCATAAAAATATTGCAAACGTGCCTAAGGCCGCTGACGATATTTTCCTTGGTAAAGCTATGCGCGGTTTGTTTATATCAAAGCCTGGTTATGTGCTTATTGGTGCTGACCTCGATCAGTTAGAGGCTCGTGTTGCGGCTAACTACACTTATCCCTATGACAATGGCGAATATGCAGACCTACTACTTAAAGGCGATCCGCATACAGCTGTGTCTCGACTATTCGGCTGCTCTCGCGCGGTTGGTAAACAGTGTGTCCCGATGGATACTAAAGCCTTGACCCGTTCCGGCTGGAAGAGTTATGATCAACTGATTATCGGGGAAGATATACTAGCATATGACCCTATTGCAAAAGTTAAGCTGTGGACTCCGTTGTTAGACCTGACGAAGAAGGTAGATGAAGTTATAGAGATAAATCACAGGTACTGTAAAATCAGAGCGACAAAGGATCATAGGTGGTTTATAAAGAAGAGGAAACGTCACAAGGGGGGAAAATGCTGGGCCAAGCAAGGCGGTCAGTATTTGGTGGATAGCGTATGCACAACAGATGAGATCTCGACAGAGACAAACATCATAACTAATGCACCGATGCTCTTTGATACGGCCCCCTCCCAAAGAGGGCTGTCAGAGGATAAGTACTTCTTCGATGACACATGGTCGCAGAGAGTTCTTACCATGACCGAGTCAGAGATGCGCAGCTTCCTGGAGGGTTTTATGATTGCCGATGGCTATATAAACACTGTGAGAGATACGTCACGCAACTGGAAGTGGACTCAAAATAGGGGCGAACATTTTGAAGCCGCGCTTCTAGCATCTTATCTTATACACGACGGGAATGTAAATGTCACCAATAGGAGAAGAGAGGGCAGGGCTATTTCCGATGTGAACCTAAGTCTGAAGAGCCATATAACATGCCAAAGAATTAAGAAGATATCTTTAGGTGTTCAAGAGGTTTGGTGTCCGACTACTAAATACGGATCTTGGGTTATGCGGCAAGAGGATCTTATCACAATCACAGGCAACTGTACATATGCTCTTCAGTATGGAGCGCAGATACCCAAGCTCGCTGCCATCCTTGGGTGCTCAGAGAGTCGTGCAAGTTTCTTGTGGCATGAGTGGTGGAAGTTACGTAGCTCTCTAGCAGAGCTCAAAGAGGCTGTGATCTCATCAGTTGAGTCACGTGGTTATGATCGCAAGAAAAGTTTAAATACGAATGCTTATCTTAAAACAATAGACCGTAGACCGATCTTTATTAGGTCGTGGCACAGTGCACTTAATGCACTAATCCAATCTACTGGTTCTATCTTGTTTAAAGAGATAGTTGTATATGCATCTTCCTTCTTGAAAGAGAAAGATGTAGCTATGGTAGGTAACTTTCATGACGAAGTTATTTTTGAAGCTCATCCAGATTTTATAGATGATGTTAAAAATGCCTTGACTTCTGCATGCGAACATGTTAATATGAAGTACAAATTAAAGGTACCCTTAACGCTTGACGTGAGAGTAGGATACTCTTGGGTCGACACACATTAGGAGTAAACCTATGACAGTAGAAGTGTATTTAAGTAGGAGTGAGATACAGGATTGCAAGGATCATAAGTATACTTGGTTAGGTTTTAGTTTACATAACCAGAATTTTGAGACGCAGGCTGATATTAACGAAGCACTACGATCTAGGTATAAGCCAAACTACTTCATGAGAGTGACTGCATGGACCAAGTCGGGTACATGTGAGTACGGAGTAGCTACCGTTTATAGAGATGATTGGGTGGCAATTAGTCACGAACTTATAAGAAGAAAGAAGATTTCAACAAAACTTAAGGAGTTAAAATAATGAAAAAAGTTCTTATATATGATATCGAGACTACTTACTTTCTAGCCCGCACATGGAGGATTGGTCATAAGCTTACGCTATCTCATGATCAGATCTACGAAGATTTCTTGGGGGGTAGGTCAAAGATTATCTGTGTGGCTTACAAGTGGGCACATGAGAAGACAATTCACCTTTTAGATTCAGGCCTTAAGTTTGAGAAGGAGGCAAAGCTCATCAAAGATTTTGATGCTATTGTAGGGGAGGCTGATGTCGTCTTAGCTCATAACGGCGATCACTTTGATCAGAAGCATTTCAATACAGCTCGTCTAATGCATAGACTCCCACCAGTATTGTGGCCTAGTAGTGAAGATACTTTGAAGGTTCTACGCAAGAACTTCAACTTACCATCAAATAGATTGGATTATGTTTCCAAGAGATTGACCGGTCGGGGTAAAGCAGATGTTTCTTATAGCGACTGGATTAATATTGTTGAGCATCAGTGTCAGAAGTCGCGAGATAAGATGTTTAAGTACTGTAAACGAGATGTTCAAGCTCTAGACGATATTGCTAAGATTATTCTTCCATATGTCACTACAACAATATCAAGGGCCATTACAAGAGCCGACCCACTTACATGTTCTAACCCCGTGTGTACTGCACCTAACATTATTAAGTATGGTCTTATGACAACACTTCGTGGCAAGTTCCAAAAGTATCGATGTACTTCTTGTGGTCATAACCATGTTGGAGGTAGGGTATGAGTATTTACATAGTGGCAAAATATAGCGGAAGGACAATCCGCCGCATTATGACCGAGGATGGTAAAGAGGCTATAAGGCTTTATGAGTTCTTTAAATCTCAGCACCCATCGCAGGCTATCGATGAGGTACGCCTAAGCCGCGTTGTCGGGTCTGAGAGAAGATTAGAGATACTTGATGGGGCTATATTTCATAAGAACGGTAGACGTTATAATATGGAGGGTGCCTATGGCGAGTGCTAATCTATATGAAGCGCAGGTTCTGCTTAGATCCTATCATGACAAGAAGTTGATATATCTCTTTGATGAGGATATATTAGGTATGGGCAATCGTGCTGCTGTTGATCTAAATGACCGAGAGCTGAAGAGTGTTAAAGCTTTCGTAGAGGCGATAGGTGTTTTAGAAAGTGTCTATGATCACGAAGCTAATCTGATCAGCGACTTCCTATTACTGCCTAACACCTGTTACCCATTTTCTGGAGAGACTCCATATAAGTATGTGAGGAGACAGCCACCAAGAGCATTGTCGCTGTTGTTCTTTGTACAATGCATGGAGACTTATATGAACAATCAACTTAAACTGGAGCACTGCGAATGAAAATCTTCATACCAGAAGTAACTGCGTACGATCCACACGGGGGGATAGAGTCAGCTGTCTTTGACTCTCTAGACGACTGTTGTCAATATTTACTTGATGGTCTAGATAGGGGTAGTTGGGATCACTACTATGACGCTCGGCATGCTATTATAGCGATAGATACGGATGAGCTATCTATAACAAGATATCAGTTCAATCTAGTACCAACCCCGAAACCCTACACGCTAGAAGAAGAGGTTATGTATGAGAGACGATAAAGGTAAATTCATAAAAGGTGCGAAGCCTAATCCGACGGGCCGGCCTAAGAGCTTTAGAATTAGTGATGCTGACCGTGTGGAGATAGGTGAAGATCCGCATCAGGCATTGGTCTGGCTGCTCAAGAAAGCTGAGAGCCGAGATGAGCTATTCAGATATGCCAAAGAGTTATTACCTTTTGCTAGGCCTAAGCTAAGCTCGGTTAAGCAAGAGATCAATGAGGTGCGTGAGATACGCATTAGTTGGGGAGGAGATGATCAACCTACGTTCGGTAGTATTGAGGTGAATGAGCCTAAGACTATTGAGATGCAAGCAGATGTAGATCGTCTTGGCTTAACTAAGGAAGATTTGAAGGAAGCTATGGCCAGATTATCTGAGCCTAAGCGCGGCCGTGGCAGACCAAAGAAGGAGACCAAGTAATGACAGACGAAAAATATTTAGAAGCTTATAGCGCGTGGGTTACTAAGACTCAGCAGGAACTAGAAGCAGGTAGACCTTATCCAATCGAGAGCAAGCCTAAGCCAACACCAGGCATGAAGAAGAACTTTGGTAAGCTGATGAAGATGGCATTAGAATCAAATGCAAGAGGCTTTGGCCCATGTATAGTAGCCGACTTCTTATCTGCTAAAGACGGCCGACCTGTTAAGTGGGTATTCTTTTTTGATAAGAATGAGAGCGGTCAGATGGATCTATTGATGCATGATTCGTGGGGTGGCTTCCCATTCAATCTCGACACTTGGCTTCTTGATGAGAAATTTAAGTTCTTTGGATTCAGAGCAGCTGACGATCGTGAGAAGGTGGTTGTATGATGGGGAGATACACCGTATATCATAGAATGTGTGGAGTGTGGAAAGAGACAGCACACACATACTCTAAGTATAGCGAGGCGTATAGGACGGGATGTGAGATTATCTTCGATGCTCGTCAGAGGTTCGCTATTAGGAGCAACATCAGCGGAGTATCTTTCATATACAACTCCTCTGGGGAATTAGTGGAGGTAGTTTTATGATAGGGCGATATACAGTATATCATAGGGTGCGCGGGATGTGGCAAAAGCTCGAGCACACTTACTCTAAATCTAGTGAGGCATACAAGGCTGGCTACGAAGTTACCCTTGATAATGAGCAGAGATTCGCTATTAGAGGTAGTATCAGCGGGTCGATCTTTGTATATAATGCATCTGGGAAATTGATCGGGATAGTACATGAGCAGAAGTAGAAGAAAGTCACCACAATGCGGAATATCTAAGAAGGTATCTGAGAAGGTTGATAAGAAGATCTGGCATAGCAGGTTCCGTGCTTGGTGGCGCGAGATGTTAAGACTTGATCCGGAGTATACGTTCTTAGATAGCGACAAGCATTACGTATCTGATCCTTGGGGGATGCTTAAAGATGGTAAGCAGTACCTCAAAGACCCGAGTGACAAGGATATGAGAAAGTGATTAGGTGTGTATAAACTTAGCTGCGAATGCTACAATAGCGCTCCATACTATACCACCTATAGCCATCACTAGATACATCTTCTTTGTGGTATCCTCTACCTTAACAACAAGCTGCTCATGGTTCTCGTCCATACGATTCATACGATCAGTATGATCTTTCAATGTTGCCATGAAAGCATCTAGCTTACCTTCAATTCTACCTAAATCTCTTCCTATATCTTCCATACTTCACTCTGCATAAGAACCCATAAACAATGCTGCTTCATCCCACCGACGAGCAACTAAACCCTTACTTACTTTACCACCAGCCAGGCGATACTTCCCGAACTCATTAAAAGCTGGGAACACCTCACCTCTATTTATTCTGCTGCGTAGTGTAGATCGTTGGAGAGCACCTCCTCCAAGATTGAAAGTAAAGCTAACTAATGCGTCAAACCTTCCTTGACCTTGGGGACCTTCGAACACTTGTGGACTAATTAATCTAAGCACGGATCGCTCAGCTGCAACAACATCATTGCGTAGAATCTCCTCTGCTTGTTCCGGAGTTAGCTCCGAGAATGTCTCGCTTTTTCGGATTACGTGGCCATAGCCTATTGTTGGATATCCTGCTGGACAGATATATGGTTTAGCTTTAAAACCTTCCCACTTCTTGATTAGGTTGATACCTTGTTGACTTGTTTTCATACCTCATATAACCTCATCATTACAGTTACACTTCTCGCAGCTACATTCAGATTTGGCTGAGCAAGAGAAACAGACTAGGCATAGCTGATGTGTTGGACATTTACAGTTACCGATTGTATTAAGACACCACTCACACTCTGTACTAAAGTACTTAATGAGGAAGAGATTCATATCATTATTACTCTTCTGCTTCTTACGTCTTGCTACTCTCTTGATCCACTTTTTCATACTACTTCCTCTGACTGAATTTAGTCATCGCCCGTTGACCAAAATAATAACTCAGAGCTGTAGAGAATATAGCCCAGTCTTCATCACCCCATAGGCTAGCCCAACCACCCTCTCTATATTGCATGAACTTGACAGCAGCATATAGAATAAAGAAAGCATACGTTATTACTGGACGAACCGTGCCATTGAGAGCATCCACCCAAGTAATACCAGTTGTATATGTGCGGTAGATTGCTGCGCTTTCTGCCACATCTGCTTGAATGTTAATCTCTTCCAATCGCTCTGTATGTCCTTGAGCTTGTTGCTCCATTTGCATACGCATGATTGTGATCTCGTGCTCACGATCTTTCTTCTCCTTATATATATTAAAGATGTTCGGCAATGCTGAGCCGAGTAATCCTATGATTGACCCAAAGAGTGTAATCATTATAGCTCCTCTAATCTTTTTCTTGCATTCTCAATAATAGCTGCCATCTCTGATGTTAAGCCAAACTTAGCTTCGTGTTCAGCATACGCATCTATTAACTGATTCTGTAAGTCATTGATGATATCTAATCTACACCCGACGGCTATGAACCTTACTGGTGTATTATTACCTGATACCTCTAGTATATCATATCCATTCTTACTTGTCAAGTTTTGTTTATGCTCTGCGTCAGCTCTGAGCTTCAATTCTGGATTATCAAATTGAATACAAATCTTATTTTCAGATACGACACAGCCACGAAAGGCTTTAGGATAGGCTGCTATTCCATGCCAATATTCCAGAAAGGTTGCTTGATTGAATGCCATCTTATGCCTCCTTAAATCCATAAAGAATGAATGTACCTGATGTGATATTTCCAGAAGACATTAGTATCCGAATTCGGTCATTTGATTCTGCGGTTGTAACCCCACCAGATGCCTGCCCCACAAGCATTTCCCCACTATCTGAATACCCCTGTAAATTTACCCGCATCGAGGTAAATACGGACGCATTCCTAGCTCCGTAGATGGTAGCCTCAAAATTGAAGTGCTCCCCACCGACATTTCCAATACCCCCAATAGTGGGGTCGGTATTTACAATAATCTGAGCGTCCGAAGCATCATGTGTAGCAAATGTAGTGCCTCCCTGCCTACCGCTAACCGCCCAAGAATAGTCAGTGGCGCCCGACCTTATAGCACCACCAGTAGTCCTGAACCTAATATATACATCAGTATTATCTGTGGCAGGTATTACTGATACAGCTCTTAGAGCGTAGAAGGTATACCCAGTCGGTAAGTCTATATCTATAGTAGCCGAAGCAGAAGCACTTGTGGTGCTAATCCAAACCATACCTGGTGCTATATTATCTGCGAAGCTAAGCGTACCAGAAGCATTGGTTTGTAAGACCTGCCCACTTGTACCATCTGCACTTGGTAGTGTGAATGTTACGCTAGAAGAGACTGACGTTGGGGATTTTATACCTATATAGTTTGTCCCATTATCTGTGTCTTCATATAGGCGTAGCTCTGCTGCGGTGGTCGGTGTACCGTGCATCTGATATGCGCCAGTGCCTTTTACCTTGAGGTTCACGTCTATGTTGGTATCTGATCCAGCAGCAGCTATAATTGGTGAGACTCCAGTAGCTGTGTTATAGATTTCAAATCTATTAACAGCACTAGCAGCTTTATTGAATTTAATAAAGAAGTTACCGCTGTCGTCTTTTATGCCAGTAGCATCGTCAAATAGTATGTTAGTCCCATTACAATCAAGATCACCCCCAAGTTGTGGTGTAGTATCATTGACAATATCAAATGGAGTTATAGTTGCTGTTACAAACTCAACACCATCACCATCTTCATTGATCCGTAAGTACTTACCAGCACCCCCACCAGTAGCTTCTGCATCGGTGATTGTAGTGGATATAGGAAGTGTTATGCCTCGGCCAACGGTCTCCTTAGTTTCATTGACCACCTTGGTGAGCTTATCAAGCGCAGCTTCAAGAGTCTCTGGGGGAAATGTAGAGTAGTCCGTAAAGTCACTCTCTTGCGTATTAGGCGTACTTCCTTTAATTGTAAGAGTAGTACCCGCAGCTAAAGCTGTCACCAATGTAAGGGTATCTAGCGTGGTCGCAACAGTATAGTCTGTTGTTAGTGCCAGAGTTGTCTCTACACCGGTCGTATCATTTGATCTTATAACAATAAGCTCATCATTTGCATCTATATCAAATGTGATTGAGTATGGGCCAGTCGAACCTGCACCAGCATATTGTACAATCCGTGGATCTTCTGTATTAATTGTCATGCTTTAAGCTCCCTATGTCTAGTGTTTTAGGTACCTGAGATTTGATGTCAGATATGATTTCTGACCACACATCTATACCATTTTTGAAGATAAAATCAAACTGATCTTCTGGTCTCTCTCCAAAGGCTTTTATGTATTCTAAAGCTCTGATATCTGCATATGATGTGATATAAGTTGAGCCATCTATGTATCGTGAGAAGTCTACTATCCATGTCATAAGAACCTAAAAATACATTGCAATTAAGAAACCATTACCACCGCGTCCGCCAGTACCAGCAACAGCAGAAGCACCATTACAAGCACCACCACCACCACCACCGGAACCTGGCCCACCGCTACCACCTGCACCGCCAGTGCCCGAGGCTACAGTATTACCACCGCCACCATTACCACCCGTGCATAAATAGGGAACTGGATCTGATAAGAATGCAAGACCGCCCGAACCACCTTGTCCAGCAGCAGCTGCGGAAGAAATGTTTTGCACCCAAGAAAGGGATGAGGCAACCGCTGTGTAGATACCACCTAATTGCCCTGCGTTACTGGCATCAACACCGCCACCAGCCAGTCCACCTCTTGTAAGACAGCTAATCGAATTTAGAGGAGTAATCGCGACTCCACCCCCAGCAGCTCCCGACGACCCTGCACCACCTATCTGACCCGCAACACGTAGAGGCTCACCAAAACCTCTATATGCATTATTAAAGTTTGCAACGCCTGCGATTACACCAGCAGCACCAGCAGTGCCAGCA
>Ga0247723_1001754_pt1 | contig 12291 bp, 2 predicted proteins | sample MSEWelMarce5H_FC_FD_189079 | JGI IMG/M metagenome (GOLD analysis project Ga0247723, IMG submission 189079) | Subsurface sediment microbial communities from gas well in West Virginia, United States - MSEEL Well Study Marcellus 5H_FC | ecosystem: Environmental > Terrestrial > Deep subsurface > Rock...
CGGTATTGAGCGATGAAGCACTGTTTCAGAAGACCGGTAGCTGGGAAGCCGCAGCCGCTGCACGCGATGCGCAGAACAACGCACTAAACGCATATAACTGGCAACAGCAGGCCGCAGAACGAGATGCGGCTAATGTGGCAGCTTCAACATCTGCGGGGATGAAATTTGCAACAAGTCAAGGGCAAACACCCGACCAATACTACGGCACAGTTGCAAACCAATTTAACGAGCTTACAGGTTTTGGCGACAAGTATGCTAACGCCACGGATGCGCAAATTGACGCGGCGGTAAGAGATGCAAATACTAAGTACGGAGTCAGTCAAACTGACTTTTTAAATTCGCTAGAACAAGGCGGCGGATCTACTGCACTAGAGTACGCCGTTGGTGCGGGTAACATGGGTTTGTCCGGATTAAATCAAAACATTAACGACTATCTTGCTGCGGCTAGAAGAGACCCCACATTCAACGCCAAGACAGGTTTGCAACAGCAAGAAGCTGCACGGGCGGCTATGGGCACAGTCAACATGAACGAGGCAGACGTTCTTCGTGCTACAGGTAAAACCATTGCAGAACTGTTCCCAAGTACGTTGACAAAACCTGTTTCAGTAACTCCGGGCGGAACACAACTACCCGGCGCTACTGTGTATGACAACGGTGCGTATGGCAACTACGGTTCTGGCCCTGCTACGGGCGTTGATTACCGCGGTAATACGGTGTCTATTGCCACTCCCGGCGACATCATTACAAACCCCGATGGCTCTAGCACAGTTGTGCCAAATATCCCCGGTCGTCCATACGGCGGCTTTACAGGCAGCGAACAAGTTAAAAGTAGGTATACCGCTGGTGGCGGCAGCTTGGGTTATACAGCCCCCATACCGAAAGATCCCGAAGCGGCCTTTAACAAAATGACGGATGACTCGTTGGACGCGTACAACTTCCTCATGGGTAAAGGTAAGAATTTATCGCAGCGTACAGCAACAGCCGATAGACCCGTAATGCGGCGATACGACGAAGGTGTGTTGGGTAGAAAGATTGCAAAACCCGTAGCTAAAACGACTACTACAAAAACAGACACAAAAGAAACCGTTGCTGGTGATACCGCAGTTATAAGCGGAGTTACCTTTGATTTAACAGACCCTACAAAAGCACCTGCCGAGGATAACAACGGCCCATGGTCATGGGATATAACATCAAAAAGATGGGTGCAGTACGGTAAATATGCTGATGGCGGTATGACGGGCTACGCCATGGGCGGGGGTCTGGGTTCCCTCGGTTCCTACTCTGATGGTGGCCGTTTGCTCAAAGGCCCCGGAGATGGTGTGTCTGACAGCATCCCTGCAACGATTGGCAAAAAGCAACAACCTGCACGACTTGCCGATGGTGAGTTTGTAGTTCCTGCACGTATCGTGTCTGAGTTGGGTAATGGCTCAACAGAAGCAGGCGCTAAGAAACTCTACGCCATGATGGATCGTGTGCAAAAAGCACGCGGCAAGACCACAGGCAAAAACAAAGTAGCGGCAAATAGCCGCGCTGACAAATATCTTCCCGCTTAAGGAATAGATCATGGCCGCACCAGCACCAACACAGTACACACAACAGTCAATAGGTTTTGCAGACCAGATTGCCCCCTACGCAGAAAAACTGCTAGGCACCGCAGAGCTTTACACGGATATTAACGAAAACCCGTACCAGCAGTACATGAAGGATCGTCAGGCGCAGTTCACGCCTTTGCAGCAACAGTCGTTTGAGAACGCAGGGCTAATGCAAACTGCCCCCCAGTTGGGTGATGCAACGGCTATGGCTGGGTTGGCAGGCTTAGGCGCACTCAATACGCAGTACACGTTCAACCCTTACAAGCCCCAGATGGCTACAGGCGACGACCTTAAGCAGTACATGTCTCCTTATATGGACATGGTCGTTGCTCGCCAACAGCAAGATGCACAGCGGCAAGCAGCTATTGCAGGACAAGCACAGCAAGCTAATGCCGCTCGCAGTGGTGCGTTTGGCGGCAGTGGTGACTATCTGATGCGCGGTCAAGCCGCAGGTAACTTAGCTCGCCAAAAAGGTGACATACAAGCTAGAGGTTTACAAGACGCTTATACACAAGCCTTGGCACAGTTCAATCAATCCCAAGCGCAAAACCAAGCGGCTCAACAACTAAACGCACAGCAACAACAGTTTGGCGCAGGTCTTGGACTCCAAGGTTTACAGACAGCCATGACAGGCGCTAAGTCTTTGGCTGACATTGGTCAGACACAGTACGGCCAAAACCTTGGCCTCTTAGATGTTCAAAATCGTTTTGGTGCTCAGCAACAACAGCAAGTTCAAAATCAACTGAACACTGAATACCAAGACTTCTTAAACTACCAGAACCAGCCATACAAGCAGATGGGCTTCATGTCTGACATGATCCGTGGTTTGCCTATGTCGCAGTTGTCTTCCACAATGTATCAGCAACCCCCATCAATGGTTCAACAAGTTGCTGGTTTAGGTATTACTGGTAAAGCTTTGGGTGCGTTTGCTGGCGGTGGCTCGGTTGGCGAGAGCCCTGCTGGTCTGGCAGACTTGGCAATCTATAACATGGCTTAAGAGGTAAACATGCTTCAAACACAAAACCCTTACAGCCGTGAACGCATTGATGCTTTGACCACTATGCTGGCGGGTATGGACGCTCGAGGACGGCAAGCCTATGCTGCACAGCATAGGAACGACCCCGCAGTTGTTGCAACTGCAGTACATGTCAACAACACTGTAAAAGCGGCCGAGCGAGCTAAAGCGATGCAGGCAGGCGGCCCTATGCCTACTGTTGTAGACCAAAACATTGCAGGCATGGCTCCAGCACCTGTTGCGCAAACACAACTTCCTGAGAACCAAGGGATTGCGCAGATCCCCGCGCCTAACATGCAGGGCATGGCTGATGGCGGTATTGCTGGCTATGGTGACGGTGACGATGTTCCAAAAAGAAACGGCATGGCTCAAGGAGGCATGTACGACTTTGCCCAGCGTAGCGAACCTGTACTGCGTATGGCTGGTGGTGGAATGACTGGCTACATGCCCGGATTTAAAGACACAGGCGCTGTTAATGCCGCGTTTGAGGCTGCGCTTCAGAAAACATTAAAGTACGAAGGCGGCTACGTTAAAGACGACGCCGGTAAAGGCGAGTCTAACTTTGGCATCAATAAGTCCGCTAACCCTGATGTTGATGTTAAGAATCTGACTAAAGAAAAAGCGCGGGAGCTTTACAAGAAACGTTACTGGGATGCTATTGGCGGCGATGCCTTGGCTGCAAAAGATCCGGCATTGGCCACGATTGCGTTTGATACAGCGGTCAACATGGGTGTCAGCAAGGCAAGCCAGCTTATTGCACAGTCCAAAGGCGACCCCTCTGCAATGCTTAACTTGCGCCAACAGCACTACAATAACTTGGTCAAAGACAACCCAGAGAAGTTTGCCCCTTACGCTAAAGGCTGGAAAGACCGTGTAACAGATTTAGCTACATCCGTTATTCCTTCTGCGGAAGCTGGAGAGTTACCAAAACCCGCACCTGCGGCAGCCCCAAAAGCCGCAGCCCCTGCCGATACTAGCGCGGCTGCACAGATTCCCGGCCAGTCCGTACAAGCGCCGGCTTCTAACTACGACCAAACCAACTCGTTCTTTGGGCGGATGGCTGACAAGATGGGCATACCTCTGGAAGCTCAACGTCAGATTGGTACCACGTTAAATGCCCCCACGCCTTTGGCTCCTGTAGTTGGTTCGGTTAAATCTGGGTCTGGTATTGCTGCTTTGGGCGAAAAGGTCGCCGACAAACTTGGCCTCTTAAAAGGCCCTGCTGGAAGCATGTCTAAAGCCGAGATTGCTGCATTGAAGAATGAGCAAGCGGGTCTACGTGCGTTGGAAAATTCTCAGTTGGCAATAAAAGATGCCCAGAGCGCAGGCGCTACGTTGGACGAGCAAGAGTATTTGCGCAAGATGATGGAAGCCAACCGCGCTAGCCAACTTCCAAGTGCGGCAAACAAGATTTCAGACGCTTCTCTGCTGCGAGAAGGACAAGATGTTGCCACGGCTCAACGTTTAGCCCAGACTGGCCAACAAGCTCAAACTGCGGGACGTGTTGATGCTCTTGCAGATAGAGCGTTACCTACTAGTAATGCCGCACCTGTGGCGGGCGTAACAGACGGTGCAATTTCATTTAAAGGTATTGACGACAACGAACTTCAACGTATGCAGGAAGCTAACCAAGCACCGATGACGCGTGATGACCTAGTTGAAGCAGCTAAAGAAGCTACGCCTGCCAAAGAACGCAAAGGTTTTACCAACGACGATTTGTTAACTTTGGGTTTAAGTTTACTTGCAAGCAAGTCTCCAAACTTTATGACTGCGCTGGGCGAAGCTGGACTGGCTACCGTTGCTGGCAAGAAAGAGCGCGAGAAGATGGAGCGCGAAGACGCTAAGCTCAAGGGTTCTGAAGAATTGCAGAGAGCGCAGGCCAAGTACTACGGTGCGTATGCTGGCGCTATTGAGCGCGGTGCTAAAGAAAAGAACGACGAACTGTTAGCCGAAAAAGCTATTACAGATTACATGGCAAACTGGGACAAGTCTATGGCCAACAAAACGGCTAGCATGAGCGACTCGACTTTACGTACCCGCGCAGAAAATGACTACCGCCAAAGAATCTATGCACAAATGGGAATTAAACCTATAATGGGTGCACAAGCTGCTCCTGCTGCAAGCGGGGGCTTTAAGTTTTTAGGAGTTAATTGACGCTCCGTAACAATTAGGATGTGCTGCAATGCCCATATACAAAGTAGAAGGCCCTGATGGTCGTATTTATAGTGTAGAGGGCCCTGCTGGTGCATCTCCTGATGATGTTGTTGCGTTTGTTCAAGCAAACTATAAGTCGCTAAAACCTAAGGAAGGTATTGGCGCAGCGGTCGGTAAAGGGCTTGAATCCCTAATTTCGTCTGGTCGCACTGCAATTGGTGCGCTTACAGGTTCTCCTGAAGAAGCTGCGCAAGCCGGTCTTAAACGGGGTGAAGACATTGGCACACGATACGCTGACCAAGTCAGCCTTGATAAAGTCAAGAAAGCCTACGAAGAACGCGGTATCTTGCCCGCCGCTGGCGAAGCAGTTAGTCAAATCCCTGCGGCTCTTGCTGAACAAGTCCCTAACCTTGCCGCCACATTTGGTAGTGCTCGCGCAGGTGCTGCGCTTGGCTCTTTTGCTGGCCCTGCGGGTACTGTCGTTGGCGGTCTTGCAGGCGCTGCACTACCCTCGCTTATTCAACAGTTTGGTGGCAACATTGAGCGCCAAGCAAGTGAGCAAAAAGGTCGTGGCGAACCTATCAAAATTGACACCGGAGCCGCCGGCGCTGCTGCCGTTCCTCAAGCTGCCTTGGATGTGGCAGGTACGTTTATCCCCTTGGGCGGTCGCCTTGTCAGCAAACTGACGGGCATCCCTGAAAAAGCTTTCTTTGGTAAATCTGCTGCGGAAGTTACCAAACTTGCGGATGAAAAATTACTGGCCACCCTTGCTAAAGGTACGGCCACGGGCGCTCTTGCTGAGATTCCTACTGAGATTGCACAGCAAATGATGGAGCGTGCACAGGCAGGGTTATCCCTAACTGATGCCAGTGCGTTGAAAGAATACGGCGAGACTGCCTACCAAGTTGGACTGCTTGCACCTATTGGAGCCGCAGGTCGATTGTCTGAACGTGCGGGTGCGCGTGGCGAAGTGATTGTTACAAAGCAAGAAGAAGCCCGCAAACAACGGGAAGAAGAAGCTAAGACCGCGCAGGAAGAAGCTGACAAGCTTGAAGCACGTAAACAAACGCCTGAGTACTTGCAAGAGTTACAACAAAAGTACACAGACTACCAGAAACAATTTGATGATTTAAATGCAAAAGCCAAGGCCAAGACTGACCCCAACGATTTTGCAGGTATTGAAGCCAAGCGCGAAGCACGTAAACAACTGGCGGAACTCAAGCAATCAGAAGAGTTTAAAAACCTAGTAACGGAATACAGGGCGGCACTGCCACGCATAGCGGCTATGGAGCAACAAAAGGTTGTTGCAGAAGACCAACGAGTGGCCGGCATTGAGCAAGACGCTGCTGCCCTGCCACAAGATGCCCAAGCGCAGGAGTACTTCCAAGCACCGCAAGGCACGCTCCCCGGCTTTGAGCCAGTTGAGACAACCACCAAGCTGCCCGAGGTGGACAAAGACGCGCAGTACGCCGATCTTAAAAACCAGTACTACAACTTGACCCGTGCGCTTGAAGACCAACAGCAAAAGGAATCAGATGCCGCCGCTAAAGGCGACATTACTGAACTTGAAAAGCTACTTGGCCAACGCTCGGGCATGGAGACAGCACGTAAACAAGCGGCTGATGAGTTGGCACTTGTCGGTGTTCCTATTGATCGCATGGCAGAAGCCAAGGCTATCAGCGAGAGACTAAGTAAAGCCAAAGACCAACTTAAAGCCATGGCGGGCCCCGGTTTTGATCCTGCCAAAGCACGCAAGCTGGTGGATAAGATTAAGACGTACGAAGAAGAAATGAGTCAGTACCCCGGAGTCCAACAAGACTTTGGGCTAAAGGCTACCAAAGAACAGCGTGTAGATACGGCTGAAGAGTTCCGCATAGGCAAGCAACGCTTGCAGGCTGACCGTATGGCCCCGTTGTTTGCCGGTCAAGAGCGTGGCGCTGCGGCGCAGTCTTTTATGGATGCTATCAAGTCTTCGGATGAGTACAAGCGTCAGGCAAAAGTAAACCCAGAGATTGCCGCCCTGCTCCGCATGGCTGAACCCAAAGACACATCTGCGGCTACCGGCACTGAGATCAAGCGCATGGAAATGCAGGGTATGGAGCCTGCTCGTACAGATCAGTTTTCTTTGTTTGATGAAGCTCCAGAAGTTCGTAGCGACATCCAGTCTGGCACAGGCGCACTGGCAACGAAATCCCGTTCAGCACTGATGGCAGAGTTGCAGATCGCAACTGCCGCTGGTAACCGCCAAGCCAAAGCTGACGCTGTTGCCGCACTGCAAGACTTGAAAGCCAAAGAACTTGCCGCTAAAGAGAAAGCCGCCGCACCTACTGCCAGCGGTGTAAGTGGTGAGTTTGACACAGCCCCCGTTGCTGGAGCCCTTGCCGGTACTAAGATGCCTGCGGATGTGGCGCGTAAACAAGCTGTGGCAGACGCCCGTGAGTTGTCTTACGCCAAGATGGTGACGCTTGTCAGCCAGTTTAATAAAGGCAGAGTTAAGCAAGATGAGCTAGACACAGCGCGTAAACAAGTACTTGACAATCTGATTGCTGACATTGAGCTTAACCGCGGCTCGGCTATGCCTGCCGCTGAGCGCCTAGACATTGAGCGTGAAGCTAACATCCAGTTGCGTGACCTGATTACCCGCTTTGGTGACACTCGTGAGTTGACGGAAGTCAAGGGCGAGAACGGTCAGACATCACTGATCCCTTCACAAACGCAGACAGGTGAGTTCCGTACCGAAGGCGGACAAGGCCCAACAGTTGAAGGCCGCACACAAGGCCGTAGGACATTTGGTAGCCCGTACGCCGCCGCGATGACCATCAAAGAAGGTCTGGATCAGATTCGCAACAAAGCAATCTCTGGAGAGCAAGGCACAGCCATCGAGCGCACATACACGCCCGAAGAAACATCCGTTGAAGCCTTACAAAAGGACATGGACAAAGCGTTTGCTGCGCCCAACTTGCCTGCTGAAGTCCGCACACTGCTCAGCCGCGTAGCTGACAACTTTGATGTGGTCAAGACCAACCCATCAGAAGGAATTGAAACAGCCCTGCCTCCTAGTGCCCGTGGCACAGTCCCAACAAAATTGGTGGACGATATTTCCTCATGGCTGCACCGCGCCATGGTCACAGGTAAGAGTGATCCGGAAATGTCTGCGCGTGTTACTGAGCGCCTTGACCAGCTTGAGAAAGCTAAGATCTCTGAGACACAGCCAACAACGCGTGGCACAGAGACAGCTATCCAAGGCGAGTTGGACTTAGAAGGCAATAAACTCAAAGGCCGTATTTTTGAGTCTGCTCAAGCATTTGAAAACTACTTAGGCAGCGAAGCATTACAAGGTCTGCGCTCATCCATGGGCATCGTTACCCAGACAGTTGCACGCCTGACACGCCAATTGGCCCCGCTGAAGACACAAGCCGAGAGTATTGCCAAGCAACTTAAAACCGCCCAAGATCAGTACGATAAAGCCGTAGCTGTCAGGGGTGCCGATGTTGGTGCAGCCAACCAGATTTTGGAAGCTACTAAGCGCCGCTTGAGCCGTGTTGAGAAAGTCTTGGATGGCCAGTTGCGTCAGTTCCAGATTGATTACCTCAAAGCAAGCACTGCGTTTGAGTTCTCTGCGCAGACATCCGAAGACATCGCTGACGCGGTTGAAGCCAACACAAAGACATTCAGCCAGCCTGAATACGATGCACGTAAAGAATACGTGACGGCTAAACGTGACTTGCGTTTGCAGATGCGCAAACGGTTACCCGCTAAAGCCCACCCAAAGCTTGAGCTTGACTCTTTCCAAAAAGGTTTGAGCGACTACTCTGAGCGCCGTAAAGAGTACATCCGCCCTGCGGAAGAACGCCTAGCCAAAGCAACAACTGCGTATCGTGCGCAAGTGGCGCGTAACCAGCGCCAGTCACATATCGTAGCGTTCTTGGACAGGGACTTGTCTTTGCAGATGCAGCTTCAAAACGAAGCGGCTTTGATGGACGGCTTGGCCACTAACCTAGTTAACACCAAGATGGCACTGGACGAAGCGTTTGAGACGCAAGACCGCAGCCGTATTGAGAAGGCGCAGAAAGACATTGCCGCAGCAGAGCAACTCAAAACAGAAGCCGCTGCTGAAAACGACACCAAGATCAAAGCCCTTACTAGCCAGATCGCTGACTTGTCTGACAGCTTACGGAATGTACAGCGCCAGATTCGTGGTGAAGAAGGTGCGGTAGCCGAGCAACAGAAGGTGCGTCTGGCCACTAAGGAAGAGACACAAGCTGACCGCGAAGCCCGTGATGCTACAGTTCGTAAGAAAGCGCAAGCACAACGCGAGAGCTTGGAACTGATCCCCGGTGAAAAGATTTCTTTTGACAAGCGCCGTCAACTCATTGAGTTCTTGGATGCATCGCCTGCAAATCTGGACGCGCAAGACGCCATCATTAAAGATGAAGACTCCACTGCCAAGCAAAAGGCAGAAGCTCACTCAGAGATTACGCGTATCAACACCCGTATGGAAGAGCTTACCAAGCTGTTCTCCAATGAGCCAGAGATTGCACAGGCGGCTACTGCTGCTATTGACAAGCGCATTACCAAGCTACAGAAGACTATTGACGCTGTAACTGCCCGAAGCCAAGAGAAGGGTATTGAGCAAAAACTGTACGACTCACGCATTAAAGAGTTGAACAAGTACAAGCAGGAGATGAAGAAGCTCCAAGCCAAGCGTTCAGCTAGGCGCGGTATAGAGCGTACGCCTGTTGGCCCCGGTGCTGGTGTTCCCTTGTTTGAAACAGATGCAGAGATCGCAGAGCGCCAAGCCGCAACTACACCCGAGCCCGGCGTTCGCTTAGCTCCTCGCAGGATTGGCCCTGTTGTTAAGGCCAACGTTACCGCTGGTAATGTGCGTACAGGCGACTTGTCAACTGTAGACGAGCGCACTCTCCCGCCTAACAGCCGCGTTAAGCAGTCGGGTACAACACGCCCTATCACTGGCACGCAAGCCCAAAGATTGGCTAACCAAGACACAGCACTCAAACGCGCTATGGATCGTCTGGCTTATCTGGAAGACCTGCAGACTAGAAACGACGACGCACTTGCCGTGGCCGAAGAAGCGGGCAATAAAGAACGTATTGCTAAACTGACAAGCAACACGACACGTATCAATGACAACATTGAATTGGCAAACAAAGAACTTGCCAAAGCAAACAAAGGTGTTGCCAGAACTGTCGAGCTTTACAGACCTGACACGCTAAGCCAAGCAGCCGCTACAGCTTCGCAAGGCCCTGCGCTTAGAGACAAGGTGGACACGGAGCAGAGCGCCGCCGCCATCATGCAGAACATATCCAAGACATCGACCAACCCAATCAATAAAGCGGTGGCTGAGCGTCTGAAGATGTTGTTAGGCAACACTCGCGTGTACTTGGAAAACAACCTGACAGACAACAACGGCGACCCTGTGTATGGCCAAGCTGCGGCTGACGGATCATTTATTGTTTTGGACAAAGAGTTTGGTTTGAATGAAGTCACTGCGTTGCACGAAGGTGTACACGCCGCTGTTGAGCGCGTCATGCGTATGCCTGAGAGCGAGTTGTCTGCTGACCAATTAGCCGCTAAGCGTGAACTCCAAGCTTTGTTTGAAGCCGCCCAAAAGGACGGTAAGTTTACTAACGAGAACGCTTTGACAGACCTAAGTGAGTTCGTCTCTGAGGCTTTGTCTGACAACGTGTTCCAGCAGGAACTGTCTCAGCGCAAGTGGACTCTCCAAAACATGTGGGAAGGTTTGAAGCGCGGTATTATGAAGATGCTTGGCATCGACATGCCTACCAACATGATGGAAGCTACGCTGGCTGCAGCCGACCGCATCATGACCAAAGTGCCTCGTGCTACTGCGGCTGACATAGATTTGGCGCAACCTAGATTAAACAAACCACGCAACGCTGAGTTTGACGACATCGTTAACATCTCCAACAAGATTGTGGCCCGTCAGAAAACTTGGAGCGACAGCATCAAGGTCAACGCCACAGGCTTGGCTATGGAGACCCAATTGGTTGACCGCTTTGCGGGATTTGAGCGTTTGTCTAAGATGATGGACAAGCTCAAGGGCATCCAGATGATGTACTACTTGCGCATGTATGACCAGCGCATGAACTTTGTGGCGCAGTCTGCCGCTAATGGTGCGTTGCAAGTTGTCGAGAAAACCCGTGCTGATGGCCAGAAAGAGTACATCATCGAGAGCAAAGCAGGCGCAAGCTTGCGCGGTGTAGCCGAGATTCTCAAAGGTGCCGCAGGCGAAATGGGTAGCGTGGACAACGTCAGCCGTTCGTTTACTACTTACATGGCGGCTCTGCGTGCTAAGCGTGTTGGACTAGACAAGCTGAACTTTAGCGGTACTGTGACGCAAGCAGAGCTTGATCGTGTGCTGGCTACAGTCGAAGGCAACAAGACCATTAAGGATGTCTTTGAGCGTGCTCGTGAAGAGTACAACACGTACAACAAAGGGCTTATTAACTTTGCTGTGGCCACTGGCGCTATGCGTAAAGCCGATGCTGAAATGTTGCTCAAAAGCAACGACTACATCCCGTTCTATCGTGAGCGAAATGGCGTTGTTGAGTTGATGATTGGTGGAGAAAACCCCGTCCGTATCGGCAACATTAAAGAGCAGCCTTACTTAAAAGACTTGGTTGGCGGTGATGCTCCCATCATGGACTTCATGGTTAGCTCTGTGCAAAACACCAACATGTTGGTGGACATGGGCTTGCGTAACTTAGCCACAAAGAACGCTGTGTTTGAGTTGAAGAACATGGACATGGCCAAGATTACGGACAAAGCAACTTCCGGCACCGATGTTGTAAAGTTTAAAGTCGACGGCGAAGACCGCTTTGCCATGATTGATACCGATGCTGCCGGCATTCCTGCTGACATCTTGGTTAAGGGCATGGAAGGTATCCCAACACAGATGCCGTTTATGCTGCGTGTCTTAGCGGCTCCAGCCACGTTGTTGCGTAAGGCTGTGACAGCAACGCCTTTGTATGCGGCTCGTCAGTTGTTCCGTGACTCCTTGGCGGCTCCCCTGCTGTCTGGCGCTGACTTCTTCCCCGTTACTGGAGCGCTCAAAGAAATTGGTAGCGCAACTAAAGGCACGTTAGACAGCCGAGGTATCACAGGCGGTCAGGTGTTTACGGGCGGCGCAGCAGATATTACCGACATCATGCGCCGCATCGCGTCTGGTAAGGGTAATTTTGCAGACCTTATGTCTAAGGCAGAAAACTTCTCCATGGAGGCCGATGCGTTGTCTCGCCGTGCGCAGTACAACAGCTACATCAAGCAAGGCTTGTCCGAGATGGAAGCTACCTACATGGCGCTTGAGTCAATGAACTTTACCAAACGTGGTGCTTCTCCTAGCATCCACATGGCCAATTCGTTGATCCCGTTCTTTAACGCACAGATCCAAGGTCTGAACGTGCTGTACAAAGCTATGTTTGGCAAGATGCCTTTCAATGAGCGCTTGAAGATTCAAGAGAAGCTGTTGACTCGGGGTCTGATGATTGC
>Ga0247723_1001755_pt1 | contig 12281 bp, 17 predicted proteins | sample MSEWelMarce5H_FC_FD_189079 | JGI IMG/M metagenome (GOLD analysis project Ga0247723, IMG submission 189079) | Subsurface sediment microbial communities from gas well in West Virginia, United States - MSEEL Well Study Marcellus 5H_FC | ecosystem: Environmental > Terrestrial > Deep subsurface >...
TGCTGGAACCGTTCTAAATGTAAGTGAGGCATAAGGTTGAGCAGGACTAGTATTTCCAGACCCGCCACCACCACCACCACCAGATGCTATAAGATAAATACTGCCATTAATTGTAGCTATTGTAGGAGCCCCACCACCACCACCGCTTCCAGACGCACCATTTGTGCCAGAGTTGCCCCCAGCACCGCCATTATAAGATGCGCTATATGATGATACACCACCCGCACCGCCAACAGCGGGTGCTCCTTTATATCCGCCACCGCCACCAGTACCTATATAAAATATAATTTGTTGCATCGGGGTTACTGATATTGTTCCAGTAACAAGTTGACCTCCATATCCTGGAAAGCCAGCATTGTTTCCATCATCACCACCTCCACCACCTCCAGCACCAAGCGCTGATATAGTTAAGCTATATACGCCTGCTGGGACAACGAATGTATTTGTACCTGAAGTATATGTTACTGATCCAGAATTGCCGAATACTTGTCTCCAAGTTCCACTATCTTTAGTAAATACTTTTGTAATTTTTCTCCATGTTCCAGAATCATTTACATAGATAATTTGTGCTTCTTCAAAAGTTCCACTATTTTTTATAAATGTTTTAGGCATAATTAATATTGATAAACAATATCTCCATTAGATCCGCCTGTAGGTGTTCCAGCACTTATTGATTGAACTGTTCTTGCTCCAACTGAATTAGCACCTACCGTATATGTATTTACTGTAGTACCTGAAATAGTGCCACCTGTAATAGCAACACTACTTGAAGTTAATGTACTAAATGTACCAGCAGCTGCTGTTGTAGCGCCTACTGTAGTGCCGTTAATTGTGCCACCTGTAATAGCAACTGCATTAGCATTTTGTGAGGACATAGTACCTAATGCGCCAGCTACGTTTTGTACGAATGCGGTTGTTGCAATTTGAGTAGTACTTGTGCCTGGGGCTGCAGTGGGTGCTAGAGGCGTACCTGTTAATGTTGGGCTTGCACTTAAGACTACACTTGTAGAACCTGTTGATGTTGTAACACCTGTACCGCCGTTAGCTACTGGAAGTGCTGTGCCTGAACCTAAAGCTGAAATAGCATCTACAACATCAGTACCGTTATTAAAAACAATCACAGATTTACCAGCGGGTACTGCAACACCTGTACCACTAGAATTTTTTACTGTGATGGCAAAAGTCAAGCCGTTGTTTATAATGTATTGTTTTTCAATAGCGGGGACTATTAAGTTTTGAGGCGCTGCTACAGTGCCAGTTAGATTAAGGCGTAAGTTACGCGCAGCTTGAGATGTGTTAGTATTAGTAAAAGTTAAGGTAACATCAGCGCTTGAGAAAGCAACATCAGCTGATCCTGTAATGGCCTCTTCAATTGCGGTGCCCAAATTTGTATTTGTAGTAGTTCCCCAGGTACCAGACTGATCGCCTGTACCCATAAGTTCTATTTTTAAATTACTGTAGGTGGATGCCATGTTTTTAGTCCTTTATTTCTAGTTTGTTTTTGTTCGTATTATACCTTAACTACAAGGCTGAGAGGTATCAATTGTACCCCAACTTGATGTTTGTGCGTCGTTTACATCTGTCCATGTGCCCGCTGGTGTTGAAATTGCAGTCCAACTTGGGGTTTGAGCATCATTTACATCTACCCATACACCAATAGGTGTTGAAATTGCGGCCCATGCTGGTGACTGACTATCGTCAATTCTAAACCAGCCGTTATAACACATTATATCTAGTAAACTAATTGCCTCAGTAATAGATTGCAAGAAATTAGATTGTTGAGTAGAAGCGTCGTTTAACCCTATATTTTCTACGTCTACTACTACAAACTGCGCACTAATTGTAGGTGTATCTTCTAAAGTAATAGGTTCTGTAATAGTAAATGTAAATATGCTTATAATAGTTTCGACATCTGCCATCGTCACCGCTTCGGCTTTAGATACAGTAAACTGAGCTGAGATGCTATTTAAGTCCGCAAGATTTATGTTTTCTAATCTAGATACTGCAAACTGCGCTGTAATAGTAGGCGTGTCATTTAAATCTACATTTTCTGTTTTGCTTGTACTGAATTGAGCAGATATAGTTTTTACGTCGTCTAAATCAGCATTTTCATTACGAGATTCTTGGGCTGCAAAGAAAGGTACTAAAACGTCGTTTATCTCCACGTTCTCTGTCACACTTTGTGCAAACCCCGCCGATATTGATTGTTGATTTTCTATAGCGTTTATAGGCTCTGTGATACTTTGTAATGCATCAAAAACTTCAGCATTCGCCGCTGCTATACCAATAAGTTCATTAATCGTTCCAATAAAAATATTATTATCAGAGTTTAAATCGGCTACTGTAATAGGCTCTATTCTTGTTTCACTAAACGCAAATAATTGTGAGTTATTATCAGCTATTCCAACGTTTTCATCTACCGTACCAAAAAATGCAGTACCCCCAGTAGAAGGCAAAGAAGCAAATGGTACTTGGGCAAATGAAGCGTATCCAAACATACCTCTAAGAACTCCATTGAGCTTGGGGCTTTACTGGAAAACTAATATTTCCATCTACTGGATTTACAGCAATCTCTCTTAATGCGGCACGATAAGTTATAAACTCTGATTGATTTAATAAATGCGGGGTTAATGTTACGTCAACTACATCTTCTTGCAATACCCAATCAGTTTGTGATAATAGAATAGATGCTTCATATTTATTCTCTTGTGCTGTAGCAATAAGTGGAGTATATGGAGCAATATTGCCATAAGTCCCTGCTAATAAAGCAGCATGTAATTCTCTTCCATGAACTTCCCCATCATCAGAAACTGCTAAAAATTCTTGCCATGATTCAGAATTATCAATTTGAACCTCACATAAGATTTTATCGTTATCAGGAAATAAATATTTAGGATTTTTTACATTAGTAATTTGCACTATGACCTCCTAATCCACCCATATAGGGTGTTTTGCCCTGGGGAGCTTGTTTGGTTATATTGTGTCCAAGTTCCGCCATATCCTAATTGGGCCGGTGTTCTGTTAAAATTAGTTAAAAGATATGAACCGGTAACATTACCAACCAAGTAGGTTGCGCCAGCAGTATTAATTGAAGATGCAGCGGCTGAATCAGCAACTCTAGCAGAGTCAACACGAAGACCATAAGTATTAACGCCATTCCATCCCATTAAAGATGGATACGTTGCAGCCCACGCAATTTGTGCATCTGTATTACTTACTGCACCCCCTGCTGGAGATGTGGATGCTGAAGCATCAAATATAGTGTGGTCATTGCCATAGTTTTTCCACGCTAATTGTCCTACTACTGCAGTAATAACACCATTTGTTGACCAGTTTGTCCTTGTAGAGCTTAGATTTGTAGCTGTTACCGCATTACCTGTTGTGTTCCCTGTACCACCTGATGTAATACCTAACGTCCCTGCTAAAGTAACTGCACCTGATGAGGCTGTACTTGGTGTTAAACCACTTAATGATGTTTGGAATGTAGTTTGTGTAACTGTAGTCCATGTTGGAGTCGTGTTACCATTTGATTGTAGGTATTGTCCTGATGTACCATATGCTGTGCCTGATGAACCAAAAGATACAGCACCAGTAGAAGTAAGGCGCATTGTTTCTGTACCACCTTCAGCAAAAGCTATAGTGTCTGCCGCTGGGAAGAATACGCCTGTGTTAGTATCACCTGCTGTAGTGATAGCTGGTAATGCTTCTGTGCCTGCTACAAATGCTGCTCTTTGTGATGCATCTATAGTAACCGCTGTTGTGCTATTGGTTTGTAGTGTTAAAGTGCTTTCACTACTTAAGTTACCTGTTGTAGTGACGTTAGAACCTAATGCTGATAGATTAGCTGCTTTTGTCATAATATTTCCTTATTAATTTCTTCCCAACTTAGTGTTACTTCATTCCACATATATATTTTACCATCTTTTGGCATCAGTGTAGGAGCTTCCCATTTACAATTATCTGTATTAAGTATCCATGATGGATAGGGTTTTGGGGCAATAAATGCATCTAGTTCTTTATTGTAAGTTCCACCACCACTAGCATAGTTTTTTCTAAAATTGCCATTATACGATGTTTGAACCCATTCTGTATCTTGGCCAAATAAAGACTTACAAAAATCAATACCTTTTTGTTCTATTTCATTACCATCTTGGTCTAGTAATTCATTGTTGTGAACTACAATAACATTGATCACTACGTTATTATCTAATTGAGCAAAGTGAGCCATAATTAAAAAACAATACTTCCTGAACCTGTAAATGTATAAATTTTATATCCGCCTGTGTTAGTAAATGTTGGTGAGCCTGTTGTAGATACTGCATCTGCAAAGGTATTTAAATACCTAATAACAGCTATACCAGAACCACCTAATCCAGACCCTGCATTACCTGAATTGGTTGCATTAGCTAATCCGCCACCGCCACCACCAGAATTTGTTCTACCATTAGCTGAACTTCCACCAGCATTATATGTGCCATTCCATCCGCCACCACCATAATTTAACTGAACAGTTCCTGATTTACCACCAAAACTAGCATAATCTAATCCTGATCCAGCTCCTCCACCTGCGTATCCTGTAGATGTTCCTGTAATAGAACTTAAATATCCATTACCGCCATTACCGCCTTGTGTATTAGACCCGTTAGTTCCTGCACTAGATTGTCCACCACCGCCGCCGCCAGCAGCATTACCACCACCTGTAAATCCTGTTCCACCAGCAGAACCTTGTCCAGCAGTTCCAGCTTGACCAGCAGGTGAAGGTGATCCACTTGTTCCTCCACCGCCACCACCTGAACCACCTGAAAGTGGAGTTCCTGAATCTCTACCACCACCAGCTCCACCGCCTACAGCAGTAGTTTGTCCTGTAATACTTGAGTTGCCTCCACTAATACCAGAGTTACCTCCACCAGAAGCACCGCCATTAGCAGCACCTACAGTAACTGTATAAGTTGAACCTGCAGTAATGCCAAAAGATGCAGTATATACAACACCTCCAGCACCTCCTCCACCACCACCATTATCACCAGCAGTACCACCAGCAGCAATTACTAATGTTTCAATAGTTGTTGTTTTTGGCAATGATCCTAATGATATAAGAGATTGCAATAAAGTCATTATGTTAAACCTGCGCCTGTACAAGCAAAAGTTGGAGTAGCTCCTCCTATTACACATAATAAAGTAGCCACACCATATTGTGCCAATGTTCTACTTCCTGTAGTTGCTGTACCTGAAAGTCTTAATGTAACGCTAGCACCTTGTGTAATTGTTTGTGATGAACCAGAGTTATTAAATATAGATACCATATCACCAGCACTTAATACTGATGCGTTTACTGTAACACCGCCTGTCGTAATAGATATTGTTTGGCCAGCATCACCAGCTACTAATACATAAGCTGCTACTTTTGAGTTAATTGGAGCTGCTCTAACGTCACCTTTAGAGTCTGATATTGTTCCTGTGGCACTTATTGTTGCCGCAGATAAAGTACCTGTAAAAGTAGGGGATGCTGAAAATACTAAATTTGTAGAAGTAGTTCCTGTAGCACCAGAAGCTGTATAACCTGTAATATTATTAAATGCTGCAATACCTGCACTAGATGCATTAGTACCGCCGTTAGCTACTGGAAGAATTCCTGTAACCTGTGAAGTTAAATTTATATTACCACTTAGATTAGCTGTTGTGTACCCTGTACAATTAGTTAGAGTTCCTGATGTAGGCGTGCCTAAAATTGGAGTTACTAAAGTAGGTGACGTAGAAAGAACAACATTTCCTGACCCTGTTGAAGTTGAAACTCCAGTACCCCCACTAGCAACATTTAAAGTTCCACCTAAAGTAATATTGCCAGTTCCAGAAGCTGGGCTAAGTCCTGTTGCGCCCGCACTAAATGAAGTAACGCCTGTGCTTATACTTAATGCACTATATGCTACAGTTTCAACCGTGTCTCCTAGATTAGCTCCTACACTTAAATCAATAGAAGTTCCGTTAGTTGCGGTAAAATCAGAGCCCGCTAGTTTTACGCCGTTTCTATATACATCAATAAGACCGACTGTGTATGACACTGTAAACGTTGTTTGGCCTGCAGTTGCAGTAAAAGTTGATACTGTTCTTGTCGTTGCTGCTGTACTAGCTGCCCATGATGGAACACCAGAAGCTAAAGTAAGTATATACCCGTTAGTACCTGCCGCTAACTTAGATAATGTGTTTGTAGCTGAAGCATAAATAATATCGCCGGTTGCATAAGATGTTAACGCTGTACCGCCCGCTGCAGTTGGAAGTGTACCCGCAACTAAAGTACTAGCATCGGTTGAATATAAAGCGTAGTTAGCTGCGGCAAATGTTGTAAGGCCTGTACCGCCATAAGCAGTGCCTATTGTATTTCCGTTCCACGTAGCATTAGTAATTGTAGCAGTACCAAAATTAGCTGTTGTAGCATTAAAGTCATATGATGCTGGAAGGAATGCGTGTCTTCTCCAAGTACCAGCAACAGTAGCATTATCAGCTAAATATACAAAACTTGCAGCGCCGCCAGGTACTGTTTCAATAGGTCCAGTTGCATTATCAACAACAGTTAAAACTCCTGAGGAGTCATTATCAAAAATAAATGTAGTACCTTCTAATAAGGTTGTAGCATCAGGTAATTGAAATGTTTGTGTTGTAGAGCCGAGTAGATTTTGATAATAATTAGAATCATCTGTTAAAACTGTAGTTCCAGCAGCTGAGGTAACCGCGCTATAACCCGGCACAAACTTACTAGCTGCTATATTATTAATGCCCGGATTTCCGAACGTGCCTAATGAGACACCACCATCATTATAGATAGTCATAGCATCCGTTGTATTGCTATTAGTTACAAAGTGAACGTTATAAGCACCGTATGTGCCGATAGTTAAATCAGTAGAAGCAGATGCTACATAAGATGCACCAGCAATATTAAATGAACCTGTACCAGTGAAGGTAGATGAGTTAATACCTAATTCAGCGTAGTTAGACCCTGCTGTGCCTGCATCATTAGATACATTAAAGTTGGTAGACGCGTTTGTAGCAGTGCTTTTATTTTGAACAACAACTTGGTTGTAGCCAGCGACAGTAGACGCAAAAGATCCAATAATGCCAGTATCAGAGTATCCTAATACTTCACCAATAGTAGCTACACCATTAGCATCGTAGTTAATAGATTTTTCAGCGGGGTATGTACAAAATACTGATAAAGAATTACCAGCTAACGATAAGGGGGATGTTGTACCAGATGAATTAGATAAAACAGTAGTACGAGCTAATGTACCAGCACCAACAGTACCAATACCTACTTCCCATACTTGAGCTGTATTATCATAGATGGTATAAAAAGTGGTGTTACCATTACCAATAGCTGAAGAAAAGGATTGAAACCCAGGTATAGGGCCTGAAAATGTAAGTGTACCTGTACCACTCGTAGTGGATGCTTCCTGTACCCGATCCTTGACTACGAGAGCCATTTAAGCTCCTTAGCTTGTAGCAGTTGTTGAGTATGTAACGCTTACTGTATCGCCAGCTGTTGTAATTTTAGCTACTGCAAAAGCGCCTGCTGAGTATAAAACACCCCCAGTATTACTTTGTGTAGCTACTGCACCAGGACCGGTAACTAAGAAACATCCACTCACTGTACCACCAGCACCTGTAATTGTGTATGTAATAGCAGAAGCTGCACATGTAGTTACGTTAGTGGGAGTTGATCCTGTTGATGTTGAAGCTGAAAACACTGCTGTGCCACGTACTGCTGAACCTCCTACTGTGTAGTTCACAAACTCAGTCCAACCAGCATGTGATGTTCCAGTATCTGAGCCTGTACCAAATGTTGGAGTAGCTCCGCCAATAAGGCCTAAGAAAGGTCCTACTGTTGTGTATGTACCAGATGTACGAAGTAATGTATTAAACATAAGCTCTTTACCTACTTCATTGACTAGGTTAGGGAATGATTCTTCCCATTTTAAGTTACCATTTGCGTCACGACATTCAACGTGATAATGACCTTCAATACCTACTAGTTCATTGGCTTGAGCATTAGCATTTAATGCTATGATAGCTTGATCACCAAATCCGTTTTGTTCTTTTTGTATCATAGTATATCCCCTAATTAATTCTTAATACAGCAGTGGTTGAGGTAGCTGCTGGAAATTCTATTGTAAATGTTGCAGACGCTGTTTTTTGCCCACCAAAACTTAATACTGCGACTGATGCGTTTGTAGTGCTATTATATATCAAGGCACCAGCTGCGGTAAAGTTTGCAGGGCTCCAAGTTACATTGGCAAATGTTACATAAGCCGTGTTATTACTTGCATCACTACCAACTGTAGGAACTAAATTTTTTCCGCCAGCTATGTAGCCCGTACCTGTAATTTCGTTAGTTGTTGTATACGCAGTTGTTTCACTATTAATAGTAGCTGTTGCATCATACAAAGCAATCTTATATGTATATGGTGAGCCTGTAAAAAAATTCTCTAAACCTTTAAGCAAGTTTAGTTTGAACGTCGTGGTCTGTGCTTGTCCTAAGATCATACGACTTTAACCCTAACTTGGCCTGATCTGTAAGCATCTTGCCTATCTTTACCATCACCTAATTGTTTGAGTAAGAACATCGCTTCATCATATCTAGCTTTATAATTAGCTATAACATCTGCTTCACCCTTCATGTAGGTATAAGCTTCTAATAAAGATCCATAAAGTAATGTAGAACTAAAGTTATCACCTAACCAAGTTTGACCGCCTGCTACCGTAGTAATAGATTCTGGATAATAAAAGTAATGTAGTTCTACATTGTAGCTAGCATCAGGTGTTGGTCCTAATATAAATGCTGAGTTATCAAATACTGCATAGTATTCAGGCACGCCGTAAAAATCTGCGTCTGTATCAGGAAACGATTGTCTAATAAAGTTCACATCCTTGTTTAAAAGATACAAGTATTCATTGTTAGCATTAATGACAGCTAAGCTAAACGTAGCCAACCAATTAGTAGGCATCGCTAAATACTTATTACCCGATGTAGTCGTACCTGTTACGTTCTTTCGAAGCGCAGGAAGTTGAACTGAGTTGTATATACGTTGTTCAGCTTGAGTTATAAACGTATTTATATCTACGGTTTGAAACGTATTCTCAGTATAACTTTGTATCTCTGCAACTAACTGGGTGTAATTCATTTATTACGCCATAGGGCCACGAGCTTTAGTACCTTTAGTAGCTGCGCCACATCCACGAATAGTAATTTCACCATTTCGATTAATAGCTTTAGAACCAGGATCACCTGCGCTAACACGTTGTCTAGCTGTTTTAAAATTAAGGTCTTGTGACTTTAACTTATTAGGGTCTTGAGAAACCTGAATATCTGAACTATTTGTATTTACTCTTGGTTGAATATACTTTTCTAATGGTTGTGCAGTATCAGCAGGAAAAAACTCAGTACCTGTTGATTGTGCTGCTGATCTATTATCTTTAGCCATGATTATTATCCTTTTTTCTGTGCTGCGATTTTAGCCATGCCACGACCCATAGTTTTCATGTCAATGTTCTTTTTACCACCTTTAGAACCTGCATGTTTTGGACCATTTTTAATAGCTACTGTAGCGCCATCATTACCTAAATTTTTACCTTTAGTTTTGCCTTGTTTTGCAATACCATCAGCTGATTTAACGAAAGCCATATATTTCTCCTTATGTTGTTGTTACTGTTACTGTGCCTACATTACCTATTCCTACTAGATCATTAGGCGTTAATCCAGCATCATTTAGTCTTGATCCGCCTACAGGATTCCAACCCCACTGTATAATTCGGCTACCTAATAGTGGTACACCTGTCTCACTTTGTAATGGTCCTGTTACTTCTAGCGTTTGTAACCCATTTAAACCTGATTGATAATAACCAGGACTATCCGGTCTTGGATTACGCACTGCTTGTGGATCATTAACTGGGTATAGACCTAGTGATAATTGTGGTTGATCCGGTTCCCAACATTCTGGGCATACCAGTATATTAACATTTTTGGTCTTTATAACCAATCTTTTAAGTTGTTTTAACTTAAATCTAAATCCGCATCGATCACACTGTGCAATCGAATTCTTAGCACTAGCAAATTTAATAGGCATTTAATTATCCGTGATAAAACATTTCACGAGGTACAAACCTAACAGATGCTTTTTCTCTATCCTCGTCAGCTGCTAGTTGGAACGCTTCTTCATATGCTGCTTTTAACATTTCAATTCTCATCTCAGCACCTGGTAATTTAAGACTTAAATAATAAGCTAGTCCTGCTACCATGCACGGAATAAATCTAAACGGAATATCTTCTACATTTAATCCGTTACCTGCGTCTTGTATGCGTCTTAGTCTGTAATAAACAAATTGATAAAAATTACTTTGATCTGGTGCTGGCCATATATTTACTGTAGGTAAGTTTTGCACATAGATTTTAGCACCGATTGCATGAGAGGCTAGTGTAGTATTGTTTACAGCTCGGATACATCCTGTTATGTCATTACCATCAATGCCACCATACTGAATCGTTTCGTTATCTATTTTAATAAAACCAAACTGAGCTAAACCTACAGTACTTGATAACGTAATGGTTTGTGGGTTCGCAGCTGTTGACGCAGTAGCAGTTAAAGTCTCATTTAAAGTAATCGCAGTAGGGTTCTCTTGACCACTTTGTCTATTAATCCACACTTGGATTGGACGGCCTGTAGCATTTTTATTAGGTATTGTAATATAGGTTGACTCACTGATACGATTGATATTAATGTCTTGTTGGTTTGATCCTGTTCCAGTACGCGTCACCATGTCAAGCAGATCAACAGTATCCACAGGTAATGCATACATAATTTGGTTTTGGTTTAACGTAATTTGACCAGGTTCTACAGTCCATAAATTAATACCACGATTAGCCCATTCAGCCGTCATAATATTAAGTGAACGGCGTGCAGTTCTTAAGTCGTATCCAGTACGTAACTCTTGACCACAACGTTCAAATGCGTCTTCAACGAGATTGTTTAAATCTAAGTTAAACGTTGTTTGCCCTGTGGTTCTATCTACCATTATTTCACTCTTCTATAAGGTTTTACTTTTTGTTTAACAGATTTAGGTTGAGCTACAAACTGTTTGCCTTTAGCTTTACCTACTCTTTTAGCCTTCGTTGTAGCAGCATACTCTTGAGGGCTTAATGCTTTAATTGCTTTTTCTGGTAAGTATCTTTCGCCTGTTTCGCTAGACTTTTTACCAGACTTAGTTGTCCACTTTTGTTCACCCCATGCTTTTAGTGAACGTTGCGGTTTAGCTAAAGCACTCACTTATATCCACCACCTGAGGCTTTATATTTTTTAGCAACAAGTTGTGCTTTACGAGCTGACCATTGACCAGCGCCTGTACCGTGTGTTGCAGCAGCTTTAACTTGAGACACAATTCTTTTACGTAAACTAGGTTTCGTGTAATTACCAGCTTTGTTTACTGTGCCGCCTTCTTTAAACTGAGTAAAGTCTGTGTTATCACGACGTTTTTTAACCACGCCCTTAGGCATAGTGTTCTCAGTAGCACTAGGAATCTTAGTTTTCTTTATAGCGCCCATACCACGTGAAGGTCTCATTAGCAGATCTTTCCTCTAGTTTTACCGCGAACCGCGATACCATTAGCTTTAGCTAGTTGAGATACTTTGCCGCCTGAAGCCATTTTTTTAACTGGTACAGTTTTTAATCCTGCTTTTTTTCCAGTTTTAGTATATGTTTCAAATGTCATTGTAGGAGCTTTTACTTTGCCACCTTTTTTATAATTCTCGTCAAATTTTTTAACTTCTGTACTTACATCATACATAGCTTTATTTTTTTGAGAAGCTTGTGGATCTTTCATTTCTTCCATCTTCATTTGTTTTTCTTCAACCTTAGCTTTTTGTTCGCCATTTGGAGGAGTAATATCCTTAACAAACTTTTTAATTTTCTCGATGACTGCCATAATAAACTCCTTAAATAATCTTGCCTCTAGTTTTGCCTTGTTTAGCAATTCCATTAGCTTTAGCTAGTTGAGATACTTTGCCACCAGAAGCATAGCCACACATACCACCTTTTTTCATTTTGTGTTCTTTCATTTCTTCGGCTTTAGTTTCTTTTTTCTCGTGTTTTATCATAGCAGCTTTAGACTTATATTTCTCGCCTGTACCTTTTTCTACGATGCCGCCTTTTTTCATTTTGTGCATTGATGATTCATGTCCTTTAACTTCTTTTTTTGCAATCATCTTTGCATCTGATTTTGTTGCGCATGATTTAGCC
>Ga0247723_1001756_pt1 | contig 12279 bp, 23 predicted proteins | sample MSEWelMarce5H_FC_FD_189079 | JGI IMG/M metagenome (GOLD analysis project Ga0247723, IMG submission 189079) | Subsurface sediment microbial communities from gas well in West Virginia, United States - MSEEL Well Study Marcellus 5H_FC | ecosystem: Environmental > Terrestrial > Deep subsurface >...
GCAGTAGTTACCGGGGGGACTCCGACACAAATATCTCTACATATTCCCTACTACTATTTCTCCCACAGTAGAAGTAACATCTTTATCTACCCTACTTATTCTCCTATGCGTAGTAACTGTTAGATGTGTCCTATTTGACCTGTATTTGACCAACCTGAGGTCAATTGGTACGCAATGGATAGTTGTTAGGATGTACTCAGTAAGGCTGGTATACAGTTGGCATATCAGGGTGGTAGTACTCAGTAAGGTATCAAGTATGCCAACGCACGTAAATACGTGCAAATACGAGCGTAATCGTGCGGTTACGTGCGGATAGATATTATCCAGTGAGTGGATAGATATGTAATTCGTTTTCAGTAAACCTGCTGCCCTGTAATCGTTTTTACAGCTTTGTAATCGTAATATGTGAGACATGACAAAGAATACGTTGTACCAGTATGCGTTAAAGCGTATACGTGTAATAGACGGCGATACGTTGGAAGGTGATATAGACCTAGGCTTTGGTGTTACGTTGTCAGCTACGAAGGTCAGGTTGTCAGGTATCAACTGCCCTGAGAAAGATACAGAACCTGGTAAGGCAGCTAAGGTGTTCACTCAGCAATGGATAAGTAAGATACTAGATAGTAAGGTAGATGTCATAGTGCTAGTCAAGAAGCACAAGAAGGACAAGTATGGCAGGGTGTTAGGTGCAGTGTCTGGTAATGGTGAAGACCTTGCACAACAGCTTGAAATAAATGGTCACGCTAAACCGTATGACGGTACTGGTGTTAAACCAACGTAGTGTGCTAGAATGCGTTGCCACCGCAAGGTGAGTGTTACAAGAACAACAACAACCAAATGAGCCACCTTGAATAAGCACCAGGGTGGCTTTAGTAATTATGACAACTGACCAAAAACGACAAAACTGTAAGGATATGCGAGAAGCTCTAATCTTGCACTACGGCTATAAAGACCTAAATAAGGATAGCGTTGCTTATATAGAGAATGCTTCTAAGGAAGAGGTTGATTTACTGCACTCTAGACTGAGTGGAATCATCAAGGATAAGTTACTACGTAAGTAGATAATTGGACGATGTAGGCATACCAGCTAATCCAGCACAGTTGATTATTTAATCCCAACAAATTGATATGCCTACATCTAAGAACGTTTAAAGGCTTTCTGGAGACTTTCTTTTAGTTCTACTATCTTTCGATAGCAACCTAGTATATCACTCAGGTATCTGATTACAAGCGTGTTTTATACGTGCTTCTGCTATTGCTAGATATTCTTCATCAAGCTCACATCCTATAAAGCGGAAGCCTTCTAGTATTGCTGCTTTGCCTGTAGAGCCAGACCCCATAAAAGGGTCAAGTACTATTCCACTAGGTTGTGTGACTAGGCGGCATAGGTACTTCATCAACTCTGTAGGTTTAACTGTTGGATGATGGTTTCGTATCCTTTGAATATGACCTGTATTAGGCTTTCTAGGGTTACCTTCCATAGGTCCAATATCACCATATGTAGCAGCCTGGATACGCTCCTCAAAGTTATCTAAGCCTTCTTCTTTATCCTTCTTTGAGGCTTTAGGACAGTAGAAAAATCTAGCAGCTGAACCGGAGTCATCATAACCAATCCTGTTGATACCTTCTGTGCTTTTGTTTTTCCAAGACCTAGCGTCACTTTTAGTAAGACCTGAACCCTTACTTCCTTTGACATCAGGGAACAACTCTAGTACTTCTTGGCTACCATCATGTATAAAATTTGCTGCCCATCTACCAGCAGGATTGACTGGATTAGCACCTGATAGGTCACTACTATTCTTCCAAGAGTTACCCATAGTGCCACCTTTTTCACGTATGCGTTCTACTCCAGAAGATAACTTTTCATAATCTTCATCAGACATAGGTACTCGTGTAGCATCTATATTCATGCCTCCAGTACCCCATTCAAGTATGTTATTGGCTACCGTACCATCTAGTGGTTTACGTGCTACTGCTATAAACTCTTGACTAGGTTTTAGTGCAGTACCCCAACCTTGCCATTGCTTGGCTTCATCTGTCTTAGGTTCATAAGGACCAACAGGATTACTGGTCAACTTGTTATCTTGGTCTACATCACACGCTTGATATGACGAGGCAGTAGGTATTGCACGACCTCGATTAGGGTGACCATACATCTTGTCTATGGATGCAGAGATGTTATGTGACTTGGGGAAACCTGAGCTATAATTCCACGTGCAGGAATCTCTAATTTCAAAGCCAGCATCTTCAATATTGATAGTCATTCGATGGTAAGTACGTGTACTTGAAAAAGATAAAAGGAATCCACCAGGCTTGAGTACCCGTAGGCATTCTTTCCATATCTCAACACTTGGTACGTCATAGTCCCACTTCTTGGACATGAAGGATATGCCGTATGGGGGGTCAGTTACAATCGAGTCTACTGAGTTATCTGGCATACCTTTGAGCGAGTCAAGGCAGTTACCTAAATGGAGTATGTATTTGTCTACCAAACTGGTTCCTCTATCACAATCCAGTCATTAGCGAAGAAGTCTTCAGTAGGCAACGTAATGCCATCTAGGACTGATTCCTGATTGTCTATGGTGAATACAAAAGCGTTGAATGCTTCAGACCAACGAAGATACGCTTTATCGCTATCCCAGTGAACACGAGATACCTTCTTGCCTACCGCAATAGCGTTGTATACATCACCAAACGTCATCTTCAGTAATCTCCCTATACTTACTGATAAGTGTACTAGTTCTACCTAAACTTAGCAACCTTTTTTGCAACCGTCTTAGGTTGCGCTACGAACTGCTTGCCTTGTGCGTTACCAGCTGCCTTAGCACGATTAGTTGCTGCCTTCTCACCAGCGGACAGTGAAGACCAAGCCTTCTCAGGAAGGTATCGTTTCTTCCCTTCACTAGGACTACCATCACTAGTTTTCCACTTCTGGTCAGTCCACTTTGAAAGGCTATTATCAGAAGACTTTTTACCTACGTATCCACCACCAGAAGCCTTGTATTCCTGTACGGCTAACTGAGCTTTGCGTGCCGACCATTCACCAGGGTCACCACCCTTGGTAGAGGCTTTTACCTTGGCTACAACAGCCTTCCATTTAGATGGATTAGTCTTCTTTGCAACGCTCATAAAGCATCATATCAAAGACCTTAGAATGGTGTAATACCCGACTATTAGGGGGTAAATATCTTGTGGGGGGAGGGGAAAGAATTTTATACCCCTATTAACAAGAATATATACATACTAAGTATGTATATTAAATACACGCACGTAAGAGAGACGTTTTGGTATGATGCTGTCATGCCGTACGTCAACAAGGAAAGACCCTACAAAAAGGAATACGCACAGCAGGTCGCTAGAGCTGAACATCCTGCCCGTATGGAACGCCAGAAGGCTCGTAGAGTTATGGACGCAAACGGAGTAGCCCGTAAGGGTAAAGATATCGACCACAAGAAACCTCTTTCAAAGGGTGGTACTAACGCACCTTCCAACCTACGGTTGGTGAAACCTGCGACCAATCGCAGTTTCAAACGTAACTCTGACAGTAGTATCAAGTGATTTGTGATATACTGGCACTGATGACAGGTAATGTCAGAGGAGTTAGTAATGAAGTTAATTAGTTTTTCAAGGGATTCTGATGTTGAACTCGTAATCAATCCATCTAATCCTGGTACATACGATTTGTCGTTTTCTGATGATGACGGAATCACTATTGAGTCTGGTTTAACGGCTAGTGAAGCTTGGCTTCGTATCCGTATGACTTCTACTAAAGTTCCTGCTAAGTTGATGCTTGACTTTGCTGAGTTGGCTATTGCATCTTCGCTAAAGAGTAAAGATACTTACAACGTAACACTCAATCCAGAGGTTACTGATGCTGAATAGAGTTATCCTTGTAGGTCGATTAGTTGCTGACCCTGAACACCGTATGACTCAAACTGGCAAGGGTGTTGCTAACCTTCGTGTTGCAGTAGACCGTAAGGGCAGGGAAAAAGAAACGGACTTCTTCGATGTCACAGCTTGGGGTCAGTCTGCGGATTTTGCTTCTACATATCTATCTAAGGGTAGACTTGTTGCTGTTGAGGGTCGTTTGCAGGTTCGCCAATACACTGATAAAGACAACCAACAACGCAAGGTATGGGAAGTTGTCGCTGATACGATTCAGCCTTTGGATAGTGGAAAAACTAGAGAACCGGGTCAGCCAGGTCAGTCGGCAAATTCTGCACCTGTAGCAATGGATGAGATAACGGACCCGTTTGCTTAGGTATCCATAATCCAAGTTTTATGAAATAAGTAAGAGGAATGAAAACTGACTGCGCTTCGTCAAACTCATTCCTCTTTACTCTTGGTCCAGCTAATCTTGATTCTAAGTTAGGCATCCCTTGGACTTCGGTTATGTAGTCACCATCAGTGAACTCTGTTAGTAGTATTGCATACCCGTCATATGAGCGTAGGTAGTCCCACTTTGACTTGGTAATCATCACGTCAGGGTAAGTACCAAAACTATGCGTACGTTGCTTGTATTCGCATATTCCAGACAACTCAGGTGTATTCCAGTTTATGTCATGCTTACAGGTTTTTGGTGTTATCTCAACATCACATTCACCGTATAAGCAGAACAGCCTTCCTTGTAGTTTGAGTGCTGCATATGCTTGTGCCTGTCGATTAGCAGGTGTTTCAAATAACTTACGCATAATCGATTTTATAGGATTAACATGAACGAAGTAAGAACAATCTGGTCTACACCAGATGCTGAAGAACATATTTGTTATTGTGCTAGAGTTTCTTCTAGCACACAGTCCAATAGGACTGAAAAGGAAAACAAACGTCTACTAAAGTACTGCATACGTAATGGTCATTGGTCAATCTTTGAAATGGCTAACTGGACGATAGAGATAAAGACCAGTAGGATGGTTAGCCGTCAATTCATACGGCATTCAAGTATCAGAGTGCAGGAGTTCAGTCAACGATATGCAGAAGTCAAAGATAGTATTGCACCTCCAGAGATGCGTGGAAAGCATCCCTACAATCGACAGTTGTCCATTCCTCTACCTACTGATGTCCAGGTATATGCTGACTGCATTGTTTCTGATGCAATTCGCAAGATTGAAGACGCATATGATTCTTTGATTGAGTGCGGAGTAGCTTACGAAACCGCTAGGGCTATCCTGCCTGAGTGTGCGCCTACAAAGGTATACGCTAACTCATACATCCGTAATTGGATTCACTATATGAACGTGCGTCGAGGTAACGGTACGCAGAGTGAACACGAAGACCTTGCTAACAAGATATTCGCTGAGTTCAAAGTTCAGTTTCCCTTTATTGCTGAAGTAATGGAAGAGATGGAAGAAGAGAAGAATGTTCAACCTACTGTTTAAGGAAGCTCGTGTTCCTACTAGGGCTACGTCTGGTGCAGCTGGATTTGACCTATATGCACTTGATGACTATGAACTGAGTGACGGTCAAGTAATCGTTGTGTCTACAGGTGTGTCTGTGGACATCCCTAGTGGTCACTACGCTATGGTTTGCTCACGCTCAGGCATTGCTGCCAAGTATGGTGTATTCGTGCTGAATGCGCCCGGTATTATCGACTCAGACTATAACCTTGAGATTAAGGTCATCCTGTCTAAAGTGCCTAATGGAAAAAATAGTGTGAAGTTCAACATCAACGCAGGGGACCGTATTGCTCAGCTAGTATTCGCTCAATGCGATGCTGATATGTATCCACGTATGACTGCTGATGCTGTACGTGTAGGTGGATTCGGTTCTACTGGGATGTAAATGAGGAGGAGCCAGCCGCTGGGAGTACGGCTGGCTCTATCTAGGTAGAAATGTTATCTGAATCAGGTAGGTAGGTGGCAATCCAGACAAAGACAGTATACACGAACGCTACTCTTTGTCAACTAAGTTCCTATAGTATTCAGAGTAATCTAATGCAAGGTTTATGAGGTGACGGTTAGTATCCGCAATATTGCACTTCTTGTATACGTTTTGTAAATGGAAATGCACTGTCCTTTTAGAGATGAGTAATTTCTCTCCAACTTGATTAACGGTTAGCCTATCTATGGCAATCAAGTGAAGGATGTCAAGCTCACGTTTGGTTAACTTGTCAAACATCCCTTGCTCTCCGCTTTAGGGTATTGAACTGAGTTTCAGCCTTTGCCTCATCTTCATAGAAGTAGATGACGCTATTGTTCTTTCCATTCGAGTATTCTTCCCGGTGGAATACAAAGAAACTATATGTTGGATGCTTGGTGATAGTCCCTAGATTACAGATTAGACTGTGACCTGGACAACGTCCATTAATGCAGCCTTCTTCGCAATATTGCTTTCCAGTAAACTTCTCTTTCCACTTAGGGGATACTCCCATAGGTGTACCAAAGGTGCGTTCATCAAGGAGATTAGCTAGGTGTACGATTGCATTGATGTACAAAGGGTCATCAGTTGAAGTGATTAATTTCTGTGCCATATGACAATAATATCAGGTATGTAATATTAGGGATATACGTTACAATCGTTTTATGGGCGTTGTCAAGAAATACCAAAATCCTAAGGGTGGATTGAACGCTGCTGGTAGAGCGCATTTTAAGAAGACTACTGGTGCTAACCTTAAACCGCCAGCACCTAATCCTAAGACACCTAAAGATGCTGCTCGCCGTAAGTCATTCTGTTCTAGGATGGAAGGTATGCGAGCCAAGAATACATCCCCTAAGACTGCAAAAGACCCTAACAGTAGAATCAATAAGTCTTTACGGGCTTGGAATTGTTAGTGAGATAATGATGAAAACTAAAGCGCATCGTGGATTCAAAGTAGTACAAGCAGAGATTGCAAAGAAGCAAGGTATCTCTATGGATAGTGCTGGTGCTATTCTGGCAACTTCTGCACGTAAGGCAAGTCCTGCCGCTAAGGCTAAGAATCCTAGACTAAAGAAAGTATTAGGGAAGGCTAAGTAAATGCTGAATGAGATGAACAAACATATGAACCATCTTTCTATGGGTACTTTGATGACCGTAGAAACGAAGGAACATAATCTCAAGAAAGCACCTACCAAAACGGAGCTTCTGAAAATGGAGCAACGTGAGCATAAGTTAGGCAATCGCCCGACTATGCGACAAGCAATGGAAGCTGAGTACGCAGAACATTCTAATGCTGAAGATAAGTTAGTAATTAAACCAAGTCGAGCGCAGGAAGCTAAGGCTACTGCCATTTATAAGAAGGGGAAGTAACTGTGGCTAAAGCACAAGTTAAAACTAACAGTAATAAGTATGGAACAACTGCACTTCAAGGAAGTGCTGGTAATAATGATTCATATGTTAAAAAAGAAAAGCTAGGTAAAATCGGCAAGGGTGAAGAAGGTGAATATAAAGCAGATATGCTCGGTCAACGAGCTGGTGCTAGATATGTTGATGCAGCTAATAATTTAGTTAGCACGTATGAGTCATCTAAAGATGTAAAGCCATTATCAAAAAATGTTCGTGAGAATATGGCTAATTTTATGGCACGTAAAGAATCAGCTGATGAAATACCTATTCGTCAGCGTGGTGTAAAGGCTGCAAGAGAAAACGCACAAGCTGTCATTAAAAATCTTGAGGCAAATAAATACGGTAAGTATACGACTCAAGCAAAAAGTTCACTTAAGTACCCTAGTTATGCAGGTCAATCTGTAATGTCTATGGCTATGGGTGTTGGAAAGAAAGGTAAATAATTATGCCAATGGGTATGCCTTATCCTAAGGGAAAGATGTCGATGTCGAAGATGATGGGTGTTGAGTCTGCAAAGGACAAGATGCCTATGAAAGCTGAGAATGCTGATATGAAAAAGGGTGGTAAGAAGATGCCAGCCTTTATGATGAAGGGCAAGAAGAAATAATGCTACAGTCGGGATTAACCGAAGAGCAAGCGTATCGTCTTGCTCAAGAGCAAAGTAAGGCTAGGAGAGAAGGTCGACCTATACCTCCTAGTCCTACTCAAATGCCTAAACAGCAAAAATCTACTATGAGTGAAGTAGATGCATATCGGCTTGCTCAAGAACAAACTAAGGCTAGAAAAGAAGGAAGACCTATACCATCTACTCCAGTACGAACTGCAAAAATGAAGCAGGGAATGACTGTAGGTATGGGTAATACTAATAAAGCCGTTGTTATGAAAAATGTAAATGCAACAGGAGATACTGAGTCATTAAATTATTTGAAGCAGAATCAAAATACTGATGCGGGTCAAGCACTTGGATATGCAGTAGATATGGTTCAAAGAACCAAAAATACTGGATTGAAAGACCCATTAGAATACATGAGGCTTCTTTCAGGCTCAGAAGAGTTTAGGAAACTAAAGCCAGAAGACCAACAACTTGTTCGTCGTGGATTTAAGCAGTGGGTTCAAACACAAAATGTATTTAATCCTGCTGCGCCTAAAATGAGTAAAAAAGAAGAACCTAAGACACCTGTAAGTCAAAGTTTTGGTTATGGTTTTTCCCGATAAATCTTTAGGAACTCATCAGTAGACTCAACGTCTCCACTGTTCAACTCATAAACTAAATACCAGAGTGCCTTCATCAAGTCATCTTGACGATTGGCACTTTCTTTTTTGCCAGCACGAGATACGTACTTGACTACATTTCCAAGGGTAAATCCTAGTTCCCAGTCCCTAATAGCCTCAACTGGTTGGATTGTTCCTTTGCGATAATGGTCTGGTACTGATATATCTGACATGCAGTGAGTATACACTGTCAAAGGTACTAAGTAAAAACATTGGCTAAGTTCAGATACTATCCAGGCTTCGGTTCAAAAACTGAGGCTGATGACCCCATTACGGAAAAAGATGGTGTCCGTTATAAGACACGTAATGGTGGCTTGGTCAAATTATGTGAAGCAGAGATTACTAAAGGTAAGCTCAATTACTTATGTAAAAACTTTGCAATTAAGAACTCCAACTTTTGTTTACGCCACGGCGGAGTACCGGCAGTAGCAAATACTAATACCCTTAATTTTCAGACAGGCGTTAAAAGTATAAACGCATCAGGTAGGTTTAGGAACGTAGGTTCAAGGTTACTAGGTCGTATTGATGAACTGCGTGAAGACCCTGAACTGTGGTCACTTCGAGATGATGCTGCTTATATAACTGCACTTCTTGATACTAGGGCTGAGGCTGCGGCTGAAGGCGTAAGTATTGACCAGTACAAAAAGATACAAGAGATATACAGAACGTGTTGTGAGAAGAAATACTCAGATGATTTCTGGGAAGTGTTCGCTGAAATGGGCAGAGCCTTAGAAAATGTAATGACTGAGTTTGCAGCTGCCAAAGATGTTATTGAACTCATTGAGAAAAGAACGTCTATTGTTGAGACAGAGCAACGCTTACTTCATCAGAAAGCCTATACTCTTGAGGTGGACCAAGCATTTAGTCTTGTAATGCAGATGGTTAAAATCATTCAGGACAACGTCAGTAATGCGGAGGAGTTACAAGGTATCAAGGCTGGTGTAGGTAAATTGCTCGCTGTTTATCAACACACGATTGATGACATGATTATTGATGCTGAGGTAATTGATGGCACAGAAGAGTCAGGTGAATACGAGACTTACTCCGAAGGCGTTGAGGAAGTTCGTCCGTCCGAATAAGCCATTGACTGTAGCGTTGCTTGAAGCAATGCAAGAAAAGTTTGATGAGAACATAGATGGAAGTGAGTTTGGTTCAGTTGCTCATCCTATTGAAGGACACGAATTAGAATACTCTAAATGGTTAAAGCGTTATGCTCCTCATGCTGCATCTGCTCCACTTGCTAAACATCACATACGTGCTTGGGACTGGGCTGAAGGTATAGAGACTGGTAATCCACCTCCTGCACTTATTGAGTGTTGGTTTCGTGGTGGTGGTAAGTCCACTACTATGGAACTTATCTCCAGTCGTATTGCAGTCAAGGCTACTAGGCGATTCCTTCTATATGTGTGTTCAACTCAGGATGCTGCTAACCGTCACGTTGCAGATATTGCAAACACGATGGAGAAGTGTGGCATTCAACGTGCCATCAATAAGTATGGATATTCAAAGGGTTGGAACGCTGAAAAACTACGTACTGCTAACGGGTTTAACATTCTAGCCTTTGGACTTGATACCGGCGCACGTGGTGTCAAGTTAGATAACCTTCGCCCTGACATGATTATCTTGGACGATATTGATGAACTTGATGACTCAGTCAATAGGGTCGAAAAGAAGATTCAGACTATTACTCAGACTATTCTCCCAGCGAAGAGTACTGATTGTGCAATCGTATTTGTACAGAATAGGATTCACGCTAACTCTGTTATGAGTCGTGTTCTTAGTGGTGAGTTAGATATGTTACAGAACAGAGTCCAATCACCTATTGTTCCAGCTATTGAGAACTTAGATTATCAACCTGTTGAAAAGGATGATGGTCGTACTGGTTACAAGATTACTGGTGGTGTTGCTAACTGGGAACATAAGTCAGTTGAGGTTTGCCAGCGTGAGATTGATGACTTTGGAATCATCGCCTTCCTTAGAGAGTGCCAACACGAAGTAGGTGTTGGTGGACGCTTCTTTGGTGACTTCAAAGAGTATGGAAGTGATGGTGAGCCTTGGCACGTTGTTGATAGTGTTGAGGTACAACCCTGGTGGCGTTACTGGGCAAGTCATGACTTTGGTACAGGTAGTCCTGCTGCATTCATACTTTACGCAAGTGATGAGAAGGAAAATATCTATGTCATTGGTGAATTTTATGAAGCAGGTCACGTATCATCTAGGCAAGCCGACAATACACTTCTCCTAGTGGAGAAATTTAAATTAGGTGAACCAGTTGATAGGCGATTTAGGGAAGGTAAGTGGAATACAAAGTTAGAGGCTATTGCTTTTGACTGGGCTAATACATTCCCACCTGAGAATCCTGCACAACGTATTGGTGAGTATCCAGTTGAGATTTGGTGGAAGAAGGGACTACCCTGCGTAAGGGCTGTCAAGGATAGGAAGGCTGGATGGCGTAGGGTTAAAGAGTGGTTGATGGCAACACGTATGGATGGAGATAAGACTAGACCAAGGTTGCGTATAGTGCGTGATGCTTGTCCTAACTTGATACGTGAACTAAGTAATACGATGGCTGACCCACGAGACCCTGAAGATATTGATGGCGGAACACGTAGTGACCACGCAATTGACTCATTTCGTTATGGGTTGATGTGGCGTGAGTATCCAGTAAAGTGTCCTGAAACAACGGATATGCAGAACTGGAAACCACTATGGGCTGATGATGGATACGGTAGGAAGGATTACTTGTGAGACCGATGAACATTTACTTTGGTACACTTGCTTTTATAGTAAGTTGTGCGTGTGTATATACTGCGTATGAATTACACTGTATCCGTAGGAATATCCCCGTCAAAAAAGAACGGGACGATAAGGATTGGTACATCTGATGAGGCTTCCACTGCAACGCAAAAGAAATAAGAATACTGTTGGTATGGACGTTATGTCTGGGCTAGTGTCTTTTGCAGAACAGAAGATGCAAGAGGAATCAGAACCAAAGGTTATGGCTTTTGAGAAGCGTATGGTTCAAGGTATTCCTGGAGCAGCTGAACTCAAAAATGATGAGACTATCAACAACAATAATCTGACGATTGACCATAACTCAAATGAGTGGAAGGTATTACCTGAAGCACCAAATGAAGAGAAGCTTGAGATAATCAAGTTTGTCAAAGGTCAGTTCGATATTGCTTATCGAGCAAGGCAGGAGATGGAACTTGAATGGGCTATGGCTATTGCCTTCTTTGAAGGACGGCAGTGGTTCCGTATCTCAAGTCAGACTCGTAACCTTATCCAGTTGCAGAATAAGGATGAACCTAACCGTTACATCACAGTCAACAAGATGCGTCCTTTGATTGATGGTGTAGTTGGTAAGTTGACTCAGGTAGCACCAGACGCACGAGCAGTACCACTATCTCACACTCAAAGAGACTTACTTGCCTCGGATGAGGCAAACCACATTTGTGGTCACTACAATCGTAAGTTTAGTCGTGAGACTCAGCTCAAAGAGCGTGTTCGCTGGGCTTGTGTCTGTGGTACTTCCTACTTGAAGATTTACTGGGATGCTAAAGGTGAACAGGTCATGCCTTACTTCTCTCCTGAAACAGGTGAGATTACAGGGTATGAGAACATTAATATTGGTGATGTTAGAGAAGAGATTCTTCCAGCATTTGATGTATTCCTAGACCCAACAGCAAAGCGTGATGCTGACGTTCGTTGGTTGATTCACGCATCTGCTAAACCACTATCTTGGTT
>Ga0247723_1001759_pt1 | contig 12265 bp, 19 predicted proteins | sample MSEWelMarce5H_FC_FD_189079 | JGI IMG/M metagenome (GOLD analysis project Ga0247723, IMG submission 189079) | Subsurface sediment microbial communities from gas well in West Virginia, United States - MSEEL Well Study Marcellus 5H_FC | ecosystem: Environmental > Terrestrial > Deep subsurface >...
CAGTACGCTCAGTACTATCCCGGTAACGTTGCCGCTGGTGACATTACTGCGATCGTTGCTGATGATCCTGACCAAGTGTTCAAAATGGCTGCGGTGACTGCTGCTTCCACTGCCACAATCTCTTCATTCCCATCAGCAATGGTTGGTTTGAATGCAGTGTTGAACACGCCTGTTGGTAGCACTGTTTCTGGCAACTCTGGTGCCGGTTTGGTTGCTGCAAATACAACAACTGCTGTTGGCTCTGGCGGTGCGTTCCGTATCTTGAACTTGGTTCCTGATACACAGATCAGCACTTCTGCAGTCTTCGTAAGCACTACTACGACATCGTTCGTTGTGTCCGGTCTTACAGTTGGTCAAGTCATTCCTGTTGGAACTGACATTTTCCAATTGGTTGGCGGTCAACTTCAGCAATTGGGCGTTGGCGCAAACGTGGCTACTGCCGCGACTGTGACCACAACCGGTAACACTACACTGACAATCAGTGCAGCCGTGACCACCACACCCACTGCTGGTGCAACGATTGCTTTGGTTCAATCTCCAGAAGTTCTGGTTAAGTTGAACTTTGGCGTTCACAACTACTACGCTGCTTAAGGAGTAACTTACCATGGCAATTTCACGCGCACAACTACTTAAAGAACTGCTCCCGGGCCTCAACGCCTTGTTTGGTTTGCAGTATGCCACCTACGGCGAAGAGCACAAAGAAATCTACGAAACAGAGAAATCTGAGCGTAGCTTCGAAGAAGAGACAAAACTGTCTGGCTTCTCTGCTGCTCCAGTCAAGAACGAGGGTTCAGCCATTGCTTATGACAATGCGCAAGAAGCGTTCACGGCTCGCTATAACCACGAAACCATCGCCTTGGGTTTCTCAATCACTGAAGAAGCGGTTGAAGATAACTTGTACGACAGCTTGTCTGCTCGCTACACCAAGGGCTTGGCTCGTGCTATGGCTTACACCAAGCAGGTTAAAGCTGCATCCGTCTTGAACAACGGTTTCAGCGCAGCCTACCCCGGTGGTGATGGTGTTGCTCTGTTCTCTACAGCGCACCCATTGGTGTCTGGTGGCACTAACAGCAATCGTCCTTCAACCAATGCTGACTTGAATGAAACATCGTTGGAAAACGCTGTTATTCAGATCGCCGCTTGGACTGATGAGCGTGGTCTGTTGATCGCTGCTAAGCCTAAGAAATTGATCGTGCCCCCAGCACTTCAGTTCGTTGCTACTCGTTTGCTCGAAACCAGCCTGCGCGTTGGTACAACAGACAACGACATCAACGCGTTGAAGAACAATGGCTCGATTCCTGACGGCTACACAATCAACCACTACTTGACCGACACAACCGGCTGGTTCTTGACAACTGACGTTCCTAACGGCTTGAAGCACTTCGAGCGTATGGCGTTGTCTACGTCAATGGACGGTGATTTCGACACCGGAAATGTACGTTACAAGGCCCGCGAGCGTTATTCGTTCGGCTGGTCTGATCCATTGGGCGTCTTTGGCTCCCCCGGTTCAGCTTAATAATTGGGTCTTACGACTTAATTTTAGAGGCCCTTCGGGGCCTCTTTTCATTTCTAAGCCTTTGTGATATATTACCTGTAACTAAGTCACAGGAGCCAAAATGGATACCACAAACCTACCCAAGACCCGCGAAGAAGCCAAGAAGATTGGCAGTAAGTACTATTTCACTGGACAACCGTGCAAGCACGGGCACATAGCTGCACGCAAAACCAAGGGAGCCTGCATTGAGTGTTTAAAAGTTGAGTGGACTAAGGGTAATGAAACTCGTGCGGAATACTTTCGTGAATACAACAAACGCGAAGATGTCAAAGACCGCAAGAACGAGTGGTATCAGGAAAATCGTGAGACGGTAATAAATAACGCAGCTACGCGGCCCGCACATGTATTACGCGAATATCGAAACGCGTGGAAAGCAAATCACAAAACGCAAGTATTGGCGGATAATAAAGTACGACGTCGTAAGCACCGCGAAGCCACACCCCCGTGGTTGACACGTAAGCAAAAATCGGAGATACGCCAGCTTTACCAGATAGCCATCACCATGACACAGACCACTGGGGAACAGTATGTGGTTGACCATATCGTGCCGTTGCGCTCTCATGAAGTTTGTGGTTTGCATGTGCCATGGAATTTGCGCGTTATCACACAAGAAGAAAACTTAAAAAAGTCCAACAAACTTGTTGCACACTCAGAAGCACCGTGATATAAACACAGTAATCCGGGCTTATCCGGTGCATCAAACAGTCCCGGCTGACGACATACAGATTGATGCACTTAACTTGTATGTAAGGAAACATCATGGGATTCGCAACACACCTTGGCCCTTGGCTGCTCGGCACTGTTAAAAACACAACCGGCACTACTGCTGGCACAATCCGCAACATGGGCGCGACTGTTGTTACACAGACTGGCCTGACCACTGTAGCCGACACCACTGCTACTACAGAATTTGTCTTGCCCGCTGGCGCACAGATTTTGGAATTCTTTGTAGACATTACCACCGCTTACGCCGGTACTACAGGTAACACCATTACCATTCAAACCGCTGCTGGTAACTCTTTGGCTACCGTTGGTGGCGCTACTACTACGCCTTTGGCTGTTGGCCGCGCAACTACGACTGTTACAGGCGCACAGATCGGCACATACCTGAACGTCGGTACATCTGACTTAGTCATCCAAGCAATCTACGCTTGCGCTGGTACAGCCAGCGGCGGCGCTGCTACGATTACATGCGTGTACGTCGTCAAAGGCTCTGATGGCGCTGCTAACCCCAGCCAAGTCTAATTAGTCTAGGGGGCTTCGGCCCCCGTTTACAAGGAGATTAATTATGATGCAGACAGACGTAAAAAGTACTGCCGCCGGTGCTGGTGCGACTACCACTATTTTTGCTGGCCCAGCCCGCATTAAAGGTATATCAATTAGCTACTCAACGGGCGCAACCGTTGTATTAAATGACGGGACAAGCGGTGTAGCCATGTTCTCTTTTACTGCACCTGCGACTGCGGGCTCTATTTACATGGTGTTCCCCGGTGAAGGTATTAGATGTAGTACTAATATTTCTGCCGTGGTGTCAGCAACTACAACCGCAGTAGTGTTCTATGGCTAAGTCTCCAGCATGGACTCGCAAAGAGGGCAAATCCGAAAAGGGTGGCTTGAATGCCAAGGGTCGGGCTTCGTACAACGCGGCCAACCCCGGGAAACCCGGATTGAAACGTCCTCAACCCGAGGGCGGCTCACGGCGCGACTCTTTCTGCGCCCGCATGAAGGGGATGAAAGCGAAGCTGACCAGCGCAAAGACAGCCAACGACCCGGATTCAAGGATCAATAAGTCTTTGAGAGCGTGGAACTGTAAGGACGGGGGATATGTAACTGCGGCTGATGGCTGCGCTACAAAAGGCAAGACAAAAGGGCGGATGGTATGACTGAACATTCAGACAACGTAAAAAATACGCTGGATTTCGTGGCCATATTTGCCACGTTTGGTTCTTTTTTAGAACTGTTTAACCCACTGTTTGCTTTGATTGGTGCAATAGTCGGTCTGATGCGCATTTACGAAATGACAACTGGTAAGAACTTTTACGACTTGTTCAAGCGAAAGAAAGACGATGCCGTCGACAAGTAAGAAGCAACACAATTTCATGGCTGCGGTGGCTAACAACCCATCGTTTGCTAAGAAAGTAGGAGTCCCACAGTCCGTGGGTAAAGAATTTTCTAACGCGGATAAAGACCGCAAATTTTCAAAAGGTGGTGATACTATGGCTTCCAAAATGAATGCTGGCTTCATGGCAATGATGGCTAAGAAAAAAGGCGCTCCTGCTAAGAAAATGGCTGGCGGCGGTATGGCAATGGGCAAAGTTAAAACAGCCGCCCCTAGCAAAGACGGTATTGCTGAAAAAGGCAAAACCAAAGGCAAGATGATCGCCATGAAAATGGGCGGCAAGACCTGTTAAGACCATGATGGCCAGCCGCGGTATGGGGGACATCGCCCCCTCTAAAATGCCCAAGGGCGTCAAGAAAGCCCGGCGGGATGACACTGACTTCACGCAATACGCTGAAGGCGGTAAAGTGAATGCGGCTGGCAATTACACAAAACCCAGTCTTCGCAAGAGGATTGTGTCTCAAGTAAAAGCCGCCGCAACGCAGGGTACTGGTGCAGGTCAGTGGTCAGCGCGTAAAGCTCAGCTAGTTGCCAAGAAGTACAAGGCGGCTGGCGGGGGTTACCGAGATTGAAAGCGCCTCAGAAATCATTGAAGGACTGGGGCGACCAGAAATGGAGAACCAAAAGTGGTAAAAAATCTTCTGACACGGGTGAGCGATACCTTCCTAGTGCTGCGATTAAAAGCCTCAGTCCTGCTGAGTACGCTGCGACAACGCGTGCGAAACGTGCTGGCAAAAAAGCCGGAAAACAATTCGTAGCGCAACCTAAAACGATTGCAAAGAAAACGGCAGGCTTTAGATGACCACTTCAGGAACCGCAGCGTTTAACCTTGACCTTAATGAGTTGGTTGAGGAAGCGTTTGAACGCGCCGGTTCGGAGTTGCGTACGGGCTACGACTTACGTACAGCCCGTCGGTCATTGAACTTGATGTTTGCTGATTGGGCAAACCGCGGCGTCAACATGTGGACGTTTGAGCAGGGGACAATTAACCTGACTCCGGGTCTAAACAACTACGCACTACCCGTAGATACAGTGGATCTACTTGAACATGTCATTCGTACGGGCGCGGGTAACGTGTCTACGCAGGCTGACCTGACCATCACGCGTATCAGTGTTTCTACGTACGCCACTATCCCCAACAAACTGCAACAAGCCCGACCAATTCAGGTGTGGTATCAGCGTTTGGACGGCCAGACTTCTTCGATTGGCACTACGCTTAACGGCGGTATCAGCGCCACAGATACAACAATCACACTAACTTCGACTGCTGGACTTCCAGCTACAGGGTTCTTGTTAATTGAAAACGAGACTATTCAGTACGGCTACATCTCTGGCAACGTGCTTAACAACTGCTTCCGTGGGCAAAATGGCACAACTGCCGCAGCACACTCAACGGGTGTGTCTGTGTACACGCAGAATCTGCCCTCTATAACCGTTTGGCCAACACCCGACAACAGCACAACGTATCAGTTTGTTTACTGGCGCATGCGCCGTATTGATGATGCTGGCGGTGGTGTACGCACGATGGATGTGCCTTTCCGTTTCTTGCCCTGTATGGTGGCAGGCTTGGCCTACTACTTAGCACTTAAGATTGAAGGCGGCGCGGATCGTTTGCCCATCTTGAAACAACAGTACGACGAAGCTTGGCAGTTGGCCGCTGATGAAGATCGTGAGAAGGCTTCGGTTCGTTTTGTTCCGAGGCAAATGTTTATTGGCAGTGGTACGTAAATGGGCAATCGGTTTGCTTCTGGTAAGAACAGTATCGCCATGTGCGATAGGTGTGGCCAACAGTTCAAATTAACGGCACTGCGCAAAGAGATTCAGAAGACAAAGATTTATAATTTGCTTGTGTGTGGTGCGTGTTGGGATCCCGATCAGCCGCAGTTGTTGTTGGGCATGTACCCAGTGGATGATCCGCAGGCTGTGCGTAATCCACGCAAGGACACAACCTACGTCACGGCGGGGGTAAGCGCTACTGGCAGTCTGACTGGCGGTTCGCGGGATGTTCAGTGGGGATGGAACCCCGTTGGTGGGTCGAGTAATTTTGATGTCGTTCTTACGCCAAACTACTTGGTGGCAACGACGTTTGTTGGTACAGTTACAGTAACCGTTACATAGGAGTCTAGTATGGACAAGAAAGATTTAGCCCAAGACAAGAAGATGATTAAGTCTGCTGTCGGTAAGCACGAGAAAAACATGCACCCCGGCAAGAAGCCTACGAAGCTCAAAGCTGGCGGCCCCACAACTGATGACCGCATGCGCTTGGGACGTAACTTGTCTCGCGCTGCAAATCAGGGGAAATAACATGGCCAAGATTAACAATCTACCTGCTTCTGCATACGCCAAGCCCCACACCATGAGTGGTAAGCCTGTAGGTATCTCTGAGAACCCCGGCACTCCCCCAAACCGCAGCAAGCTTGACAACTTTGATGTAAGCGTTGGCAATATCAGCAAATCTGCTGGTAACGAACCCACTAAAACATCAGGTATCAGAATGCGCGGCACTGGATGCGCCACCAAAGGTGTGATGTCTAGAGGCCCAATGGCATGAATTACGCCGCACTCAGCGCTGCTATTCAGGCGTACACGGAGAACACGGAAGCAGATTTCGTGGCTAATATTCCCGTGTTCGTTACGCAGGCTGAGCAGCGTATTTACAATAACGTACAGTTCCCTTCTATTCGTAAGAACGTGACGGGTGTGACCACATTGAATAACAAGTACTTACAGTGCCCGTTGGATTTTTTGGCGGTGTACTCTATGGCGGTGATTGACGCTACGGGCGCGTACGAGTATTTGCTGAACAAAGACGTTAACTTTATTCGCCAAGCATACCCTGTACCAACAGACACAGGTATTCCTAGATACTACGCTTTGTTTGGCCCTGCTGTATCTGGCAGTACTATTTCGGACGAGTTGTCGTTTATCCTTGGCCCCACGCCAGACTCAACATACAGTGTGGAGCTGCACTATTACTACTACCCTGAGTCAATTACAACTGCTGCGGATGGCCAGACATGGTTGGGCGATAACTTTGATTCAGTGCTTTTGTACGGCTCGTTGGTTGAGGCTTACACCTACATGAAGGGTGAGCAGGACATGATGCAGTTGTACAACACCAAGTTCATGGAAGCGCTTGCGTTGGCTAAACGTCTGGGTGATGGTATGGAGCGTCAAGACGCTTACCGTTCTGGTCAGTTCCGTCAGAAGGTAACTTGATATGTCGATTATCCAGACCCAGACCACATCGTTTAAGGCAGAGCTTTATCAAGGCATACACGACTTGACGACCGACGTTATCAAGATTGCCTTGTACACGGCTAACGCTAATTTGAACGAAGACACAACGGTGTACAGCACGACTGATGAAGTGGCGGCTACAGGCACGTATTCGCTTGGTGGTGCACAGTTAACACCCATCACGGTATCGTCTTCTGGGTACACAGCCTACGTGGGCTTCCCAAACATTTCGTGGACAGGTGCAATCACCGCAAGATGTGCGTTGATTTACAACGTTACCCAAGGTAACAAGTCGATTGCTGTGTTGGACTTTGGTTCTGACAAGACATCCACCACTACGTTTACCATCACAATGCCGACTAACGGCCCAACCACTTCGTTAATTCGTTCTTCCAACTAGGAGTCACCATGACCATTGACAAAATTTCAGCCGCAGATAAATGCGAAGCATCTTGCAGTTACAACACCGCCCCCTCTGATACAGCGACCATTGAAGGCCGCTACGTTGCCGTTTGCTATGACAAAGATGGCAACGTAAAGTGGGAAGACGCTATTGAGAACCTTGTTACTACAGTCGGTAAAAACCTGACGCTGGACACCATCCTTGGTAACTCAGCCGCTGGCGCAGTGGTTATGGGTCTTAAAGGTACGGGCGTAGCCGTGGTTGCGGATACACAAGCATCACACGCATCATGGTTAGAAGTTGGTCTGGCTAATGCGCCTACATACTCTGGCAACCGCAAAACCCCAGTATTTAGTGCTGCGGCTTTTGTAAGCGGTACACAGTGTACTAAATCAACTTCTTCAGCTTCCTCGTTTGCTATTACTTCAACAGGTACAGTGGCGGGATGCTTTATTAACATTGGTGGTTCTGCAACAATTGACAACACCACAGGAACATTGTTCTCTGCTGGTGACTTTAGTAGCTCTAAAGCGGTTGTTTCGGGCGACACCATTGCGGTTTCTTACTCTTGCTCATTGACCTAAAATGGCTCTGGCATGGGGCGACGGCGCTTGGGGTGATGCTGGTTGGGGAGGCGTAACTGCCTTTGCCGACAGCGTATCCGAGTCCGTTGCTACAGCCACGTCTGAAGTACCCAATGCTACGTTTCCTGTTAGCCGTGCAGAATCAATTTCTACGGAAAACGCTTGGGGCGAAGGGGCTTGGGGGGATTTAAGTTGGGGCGGGTACGGGGCTATATCGGATTCTCAGACAGTTCAAGCTACTTTTGCTTTCGCAGTTACTGATACGGCGGCTATAAGTGAGACGAACGAGGCGGTCACAGGGTATACGGAAACCGTAACTGATACGTCGGTTACAAGTACAGCAGAGGCAGTTGCGGCAACTTTTGCGCTATTGGTTAATGAGTCAGCGGCTACGGCGACGGAAGAGTTTATAGCGGCTATTTTTGCAAGGACTGTGGATGAGTCAGCGGCTACCTCGACAGAGCAGTTTGTCGGGTCGTTCTTTAATGCAGATGTTAACGAGATTACGGCAAGTTCTACAGCAGAGACTGCGGCAACGGATTATTTTGGGCTGGTTGTAGATGAGACAGCGGCGACCTCAACGGATGAGACTGTGGCGGCAACATTTGCCAAATTCTTAGATGAATTGATTGGGGCTGCAACAACTACGGAGACGGCGGCTACAACGTACGTGTCAACTGTGACGGACACAGCGGCTATTACTTCGAGCGAATCCGTAAGAAAAACTTGGGAAATAATTGATGACACACAAGACGCAAACTGGCAGAATATCGGAAATACCCAAACTGCTGGTTGGACAAACATTGCAACCACACCCTAGGAGCATTTAAATGGCAGCAGAAACAGGACAACTACAGCTACTTACCCCGACGCAGGGTACGCTTTCTGGTACGTGGGGTGATACAGTAAACAACGGTATTACTGAATACGTCAATATTGCTATTGCAGGTACGCTATCTTTTGCAGGTGATGGCGCAATAACTCTGGCAAATACTGTTGGTAGTGCTTCCGCTTCAAATATCGGTAGTACGACAGCCCAATACGCAGTTATCCGTATCACCGGCACACAAACGGTTACCAAAGTTATTACAGGCCCAAGCTACAGCAAACTGTACATGGTGGATCACGCGGGTGCTACAAGCGCGGTGACATTCAAGGCCTCTGGCCAGACAGGTGTGACAGTTGCGGTCGGTGAAAAATGCTTTGTGTACTACAACGGTACGGACTACGTTAAGGCGGCGTCTAGTGTGACTAGCGCATCAAATATCACAGGTATTGTTGCCCCTGCCAACGGCGGCACAGGTGTTGCAAATAATGCAGCCAGCACGCTTACAATCTCAGGTAACTTTGCTACAACGCTAACTGTTACCGGCACAACAAATATCACCATGCCAACATCTGGCACTGTAGCAACCAAGGGCAATGCTATTGCCTTCTCAATCGTTTTTGGACTGTAAGGAAAAATCATGGCAAACCCAAATATTGCAGCCGCCACGTCAATTCTTGGCGTGACAACGTATTTAACACCATCGGCAACTACTGCTGTTGTTTTACTACCCAACGCAGCGGCTAGTAGTCAGGTGTTTAAAATCAATCAAATTGTTGCCGCTAACGTGAATGGTACAAGCGCTGTAGATACTACAGTGTCTATCTATACTAACGGTGCAGTAGCCCAAGGCTCTGCGCCTAGCGGTGGTACAGCTTTCCCAATCGCTTCTACGATATCTGTACCGCCTGATGCGTCGTTGATTGTTGCGGACAAAACCACGGCAATTTACTTGATGGAAGGTCAATCCATTACGGTGACATCAGGTACGGCAAGCGGCATCACTTACTCCATCAGCTACGAAATTATTTCCTAATTGGAGGCAACCATGTCTCTTGGAAAAGTTGGCGGGATTCTCTCAGCCGGTTTAAACGGCATTAACTACCCTGTCACATCGGTGGAATACTTATGTGTGGCTGGCGGTGGTGGTGGCGGTGGTGGCACAACACAAGCGGCTGGCGGTGGCGGTGGCGGTGCTGGCGGTCTGCTAACTGCTACAGGACTTGCTGTAGTCATTGGCACTTCTTACACAGTAACAGTAGGTGCAGGCGGTGCTGGCGGCCCAACATCAAATGTTGTTGCTACAAGTGGCTCAAATTCTGTTTTTAGTTCTATTACTGCAACAGGTGGCGGTGGCGGTGCGGGTAATAGTGGTTCTGGTTCTTCTGGGGGTTCTGGTGGTGGTGCATCTGCTTCAGGGTCAGGCGGTACTGGAACTTCTGGGCAAGGTTTTGCTGGTGGCAACCCTGCGGGTTCAGGGAATTATGGTGGTGGCGGTGGCGGTGGTTCTGGGTCTGTTGGAATAAGTGGTTCAGGTGTTGCTGGCGGTTCTGGTGGAACTGGAACAACATCATCTATATCTGGCGCACAAATTCAATATGCTGGTGGCGGTGCTGGTGGAACATATAACGGAGGTTCAATCGGATTGGCTTCTGCTGGTGGTGGTTCTGCTGGTGCATCTGGTGGTGGTAATGGATTTACTGCTTTATTAAATACAGGTTCTGGTGGCGGTGGTGGTTCTTTTGGTGCTGGTGGTTCTCCCGCTTATACAGGCGGTGCTGGTGGTTCTGGTGTCGTAATCATTCGCTACCCATCTTATTTAGCCCCTGCTACATCAACAACTGGTTCACCAGAAACTTATGTCACAGGCTTTTGGCGTGTGTACAGATTCGTTGCCTCTGGCACGATTACTTTCTAAGGGTAGATATGGCTACAGGATTATTTACTCAAAGACAACAAAACCAAGCACTTGCACAAAAGGCATGGAGTGGTACGCAAAAAACTAACTTTGTTGAATACTTAGTTGTTGCTGGCGGTGGTGCAGGGGGTGCTGGTGTTGGCGGTGGCGGCGGTGCTGGTGGCTTACTTGCAGGGTTTTCGGGTGTTACTGCTGGAACTCAATTATGGGTAACTGTAGGTGCTGGCGGTACTGGAAGCATAGGAACAGTTGCTGCTTGGACAAGCGGAAATAACTCTGTTTTACTTGCTACATCTTCTGGTGCTACTACTGGAAACATTGTTGCAAATGGTGGTGGTAGAGGCGCAGGAACATCTGCTGTTTATACAATTACTTATGTCGGAGAATCTGGCGGTAGTGGTGGTGGCGGTGGTGGCTATGGTGGTTTTGGTGTGACAACTGGGTACTCAGGCATATCAGGTCAAGGAAATGCTGGTGGTTCAATATCTACTGTTGCGGGGAATATTGTTGCTTGTGCTGGGGGCGGTGGTGCTGGAACTGTAGGTTTAGGTGGTGGTGCAACTGCCAATCCTGCGGGAAATGGTGGTGCTGGAATTGCATCATCTATAAGCGGAACTGTAACTACTTATGCAGGTGGTGGTGGTGGAGCATCAGGTTCAACTTCTGCCGCAGGAGGTGTTGGTGGTGGTGGAGCAGGAGCCGCAGGAGGTGCTGGTACATCTGGTACTGCAAACACTGGCGGTGGTGGTGGTGGTGGATATGCTCATGCAAATACATCTGGTTCTGGCGGTAGTGGTATCGTAATCATTCGCTACCCAAGCACATTTGCTGATGCTGCAAGCGTAAGCAATGGCACAAAGACAACTGCTAACGGCTACACAATTTACACATTCTTGACTAGCGGAAGTATCACACTATGAGCAATTTATTAGGTGGATATTTGTCGGCAACATTTAACCCTTTATCTGGTGCGCCTACGACTGTTGAATATCTAGTGGTCGCTGGTGGGGGTGGTGGAGGTTTTGCCTATGGTGGAGGTGGTGGTGCTGGTGGTTTGTTAAGTGCGGCTGGCTTTTCTGTTGCCACAGGTTCTGCTTTGGCTATCACAGTAGGGGCTGGTGGCGCTGAGGCGGTAAGCGGTTCAAATTCTGTATTTAGTTCTATCACAGCAACAGGCGGCGGTCGTGGTATTGCCAACGCGGTTGGTGCATCAGGCGGTTCTGGTGGCGGTGGTAGCGGTAATACCAATACCACAGCGGGTGCTGGAACATCTGGTCAAGGTTTTGCTGGTGGCGCTGGTTCTTCAGCATCTTCAGGTAGCGGCGGAGGTGGGGGTGGTGCAGGTTCTGTTGGCACAGCTTCAACAAGTACCATTGCTGGCTTTGGCGGCACAGGAATTTGCTCGACAATTACTGGGAGCCGTGTGTTTTACGCTGGCGGAGGCGGTGGCGGAACTCGCTTGGTCAATGGAACAGCCTCTGGTGGTTTAGGTGGCGGTGGCGGTGGCGGTAATTCTTACCTTTCACAAAATGGTGACAACGGGACTGCTAACACAGGCGGTGGTGGTGGTGGTGGTGCTCAAACTGGTGGCGCAACTTATTTCAATGGTGGCTCTGGCGG
>Ga0247723_1001760_pt1 | contig 12264 bp, 10 predicted proteins | sample MSEWelMarce5H_FC_FD_189079 | JGI IMG/M metagenome (GOLD analysis project Ga0247723, IMG submission 189079) | Subsurface sediment microbial communities from gas well in West Virginia, United States - MSEEL Well Study Marcellus 5H_FC | ecosystem: Environmental > Terrestrial > Deep subsurface >...
GTCATCTAATAGTAATATTATTGTACAGATAAATAAATCTCTTAATCTTATTAATACCGGCATTACAGCAATAACTGCCTCTCTCCCAAGAGGTTTATACGATAATCAAATAATTACATTATGCGCTCAAAATAGAAATAGAGGCTTTCATTTAAAATGCGAAGATACAACGGCTTTTGCATCGCCAGAACTATCAAGTGGATATTTTGTAATAACAGCAACGCAATTAAGATATGATGCAAATTTAATTAAGTGGTTTAGACATTTTTAAGAGGTTAAAAATACATGCCAGCATCTGGAAATGATTATTTACTGTTCCCGTTCACAGGAGACGTTAGCGGCTCTGCCCCACAGCTTGACGTTGTGAGCGTAGCGCATGTCACTGGCGGTATTCTATCTGTTACAAATGGCGGAACGGGTAACGATGGGTTTTTATCTGGTTCAATCTTAATAGGTAGTGATTATGGGCCGCTAACTTCATCTCCTGCCCCAACAGCAAGTAAATCAACAATTGTATTCAACGGCACAAACTGGGTATTGCAAGAGGCTGTTAAAAAATACGCAGAGGACGTTGGAGATGGCGTCAACGCTATATTTAATATAACACACAGTTTAGAAACAGAAGATATAACAGTTAATCTATATGAGCAAGCAACTAAAGCAATGGTACTAACAGATGTAACAATTGTTGATACAGACACAGTTACAGTATCGTTTGGCGAAGCTCCAACAGTAAATCAATACCGAATTGTTATTATAGGATAAAGTAGATGAGTGCAAATCCAAGAGTTATAGGTATAGCGGGTGGTGATCTTTCTGGATCTTTTATAGATCCAGTTGTTATTAGCGTTGCCCATGTTACAGGTGGAACATTAGCTATCGGAAATGGCGGAACAGGAACCCAGAATTTACCTTCCGATGGTCAATTCTTGATTGGTAGCGGTAGTAGCTATACTTTAGGAACCATAAGTGCTGGTAGCAACACCTCTGTTACAACTGGGTCTGGTACTATAACTGTTGCTGTTTCTGCTAATCCATCATTTACCACTGTTACAGCCTCCTCTGGCTTTAGTGGTAACTTAACTGGTACAGCATCAAATGCTGATAAGCTAGATAATATTGATAGCACAGGCTTTGCGATCTTAACCGCAAGCAATACCTTTACAAACAACCAAATTATCAGCGGAACACTAAATGTAAATGCCCTTTCTTCATCAGACGCATATGTTTCTGGTGGTCTAAGAGTTGGCAACTATGTTCAGTTGTTACCAGTTGCAGCAACAAATATTCCAACAAATACAACTGCTTCTTATATCTATACATCTGGCTCTACAAACGATCTGTACTTTACACAGTATCAAGGCGAATTCACCAACACAACACGTTTACGCTGGCTAGAAGGCACCCTATACACAGGTTTATTGCACGGCGGTATTATTTCTACTGTAAACGGGACAACCGCATTTAACGTAACATCTGGCTCTGGTTTGATTGTTTCTTATAATGCTTCAACAAGCTCAGATCCATATCCAACAATTAACTTTGTAAATTTCACAGGTGCAGTAAGTCAATCATTACAATACTCATCATCAGCAGAAATTACATATGTTTCAATTGATGCAAATGGCGAAATTGCACAATCAACAACTCCTCCAACATATGCACAATATAAAGACAGATTATTCTTAGGTAGAATCTTACACCAAAGCAGTTCTGTTACAAACGGTGCAATTAATACTCCTCCAACTGCTTATGGCAATACATCTAACTTAGCTGACTTTTCCAGAATTATCGGTCCTCTCAAGGCAACTGGTCACTTTTTAGCACCAAGCGGTTCAACTCTATCTTTAACAAAAACTGCTGGTGATTCATATGTTGAAGGCAGAAGCTATGCGACAACACCAAACGAGCCAAATCTTATAATAGCAGCAGACGACCCAGCAGTAACAGTATCAAAGATTTATCGTCAATATGTAAGCGGATCAACAGTAATTATTGATACAGGTGTTGCAAATGCTGGCTATACTACACTAGATCCATCAAAATATCAAAATGGCAACGTATTAGCAACAGTAGATAATAACAAATTTTCAGTTCAAAGAATCTACTGGTTCCCAAAATCAGTAAATAGAGCATTATTTGCATATTATGGTCAAGCAATATATGATAACTTTGATGATGCTGTTGCTGGTACTTCAACAGAAAACTTCACAGAAGGCGCAAATACACAAGGCTCTGCAATTCTTGTCGCCTATGTTGTAATGAATGGTGGTGCAACAGACTTTTCAGCCCCTGCATCTACAAGAATTATTCAAGCAGGATTATTTAGAGGTGCTGGTGCTGGTGGCGGTGGAGCAGGAAGCGGTGGTGGAGCAACAAATTTAAATGATTTAACAGATGTTTTATACGGAACACCAACTACTGGTGAAGCATTAGTTTGGGATGGAGCAAAATGGGTTGATGGAACACCATTAAATGCAACAAGTGCTTCATTTGCTACAAATGCAACATCAGCATCATTTGCTACAACATCCTCTTTTGCAACCACTTCATCATTTGCTACAACTTCATCATTTGCAAGCAATGCTACAAGTGCTTCATTTGCTACGAATTCAACAACAGCTCAAACAGCATCATATTTAAACGATCTATCACAGAATGTAGTAATAACTGGTAGTTTAACCGTAACAAGTTATTATGAAGGTAGCGGTAATCATTTAACAAACTTAACTGCTTCTCGTATTGATAACTTTACAAGCGATGTTCGCGCTCAGTTTACAGCAGGAACCAACGTTACAATCACAAATGGTCAAATTTCATCAACTGGTGGTAGTAGCGGAAGTGGTTCAAACACAACTGGTTCATTCTCAAATGCCTCAACTTGGACATTTAACCATAACCTAAGCAACAGAACACCAATTATTCAAGTATTTGATTCCAGCTATAACCAGATTATTCCTCAAAATATTGAATTAACAAATACAAATACTGCAACAATTACATTCCCATCAAACCAGACGGGTTTTGCTGTTGCTTCATTAGGCGGAACAACAGTCTCTGCTTCTTATGCAGCAACAAGCGCATTAGCCGCTTCAACATATTTTGTACAAGGTAAGCTAGCAACAGATCAATCAATTCCAACAAGTTCTGATACTTTGGTTTCGTTTATTGATGAATATGACACTAATGGCTGGTGGAATCCAACATCAAAACAATTTACACCAACTGTTTCTGGCACTTATTCTGTAACATTTGCTGCTTGGCTAGTTCCACCAGAAGCCACTACAGGTCAAATTAATATACAAGCTAGAAAAAACGGTAGTACATTTATGATTTTACAGCAACCACTCCATAATGATAGTGCCTCTGGTATAAGTTTATGTGGAACAAGACTGATTCAAATGAACGGAACATCAGATTATCTTGATTTTACAGTATATCATAACGCTGGTTCTAGCAAAAATATACAGGCAACTAACGGAACTTGGTTTAGCGCACATCTATTAACAATGTAATTTAAAGAGGCAGAATAATGAAAATATTTCAACCAACATTATCTGGATCAGTTGACGCATCTGGTTCTCATACAATAAATGGAGCATTGACGGCTACAACTGTAACTGCATCCTCTGGTTTTAGTGGCAATTTAACAGGCACAGCTTCTAATGCAACAAATGCAGTATCAGCACAAACTGCCTCATATGTTGCAACTGGTTCTGCTATTGCCACATTCCAGACAGATGTGAGAAACCAATTATCTGCTGGAAGTAACTTATCTTATTCAACTGGTCAATTTTCATTATCAGCAAATCCATCAGTTACAACAGTTACAGCCTCAAGTGGTTTTAGTGGTAATTTAACAGGTACTGCTTCAAACTCTACAGTATCTGTAACAGCTTCATATATTGCAACTGGCTCTGCTATCGCTACATTCCAAACAGACGTAAGAAATCAGTTAAGCGCAGGAAGCAACCTATCATACTCTAGTGGTCAGTTCTCACTATCGGCAAACCCAAGCGTTACAACTATCTCAGCTTCTGGTGGTTATTTCAATGGAGATATTAGAGTAACTGGTACAGCCAGTATTGGTTTACTTGAAACCATCAACCAAAGTTCATTGGTTATTGGTGATAAATATATTGTCATAATGAGCGGAGCCGCAGACCATGCTTCACTAGACGGTTCTGGTGTTCAATGGGGAAGCGGTAGCAGCGGACCAACAATAGATGATTTAGGTTCAGATGCACACATTAGATATGCCTCATCAAATGATTCACTTGTAGTCTTCCCAAGAATGTCTGGTTCATTCACGGGTTCATTTAGCGGCAATGCTACAACTGCAACCTCCGCTGGAACTGCATCATATGTCGCAACAGGTTCAGCAATTGCAACATTCACAAATGACGTTAGAGCGCAATTTACCGCTGGTACAAATATTACCATTACCGATGGTGTTATTGCTTCATCTGGTGGAGCATCTGCTGGTGTAACAGAAGATTTTACAGTCTCATCTGCTTCTGGTTTAGCCGTGGGAAATGCGGTAGCAACTGGAACAGGGACAAATGCACCACTTGTATTAGCATCTAAGGCGGCAGATGGAACTTCAAATGCAATAGGTTTCATTTCAGCAATAAATGGAACAACAGTCACAGTCAGATTCGGTGGACAAACAACAACAAGTACAGATTTAACTGGTAAAACAGTTGGAACAGTTATGTATGTTGGAACATCCGGTGGAATTGTTGAATATAGCTCATTAAGTGCTGGTGAATATGCCACTGTAGTCGGCTATGTAACTCTAGCTGGTGGCTCTGGTGTTGGTAAGATATTTATCCAATGTCGTCCTTGGGGATTGGTAGGATAACAAATGGCGAACAAGAAAGTTATTTTATCAAATGGAGCTGGTAAAAACCTGCCTTCTCCAACGGTTTCTGGTTCAATATCTTTATATTATAATGATGTTACAAATACAATTGTAGCTAAGAGTGGATCTATTTCAACACTACAAGTTGGAACAACATCAAGTATGCTAGTCGCATCCTCTGGAACTGTTTCTGCTATTCCAGTAGGAGCCTCTGGCAGTATGTTTGTTTATAATGGATCATCGTGGACAACGACACCTTCAACAATCCCAGTTGGAGCAGCTGGAGGTGATCTTACAGGATCTTATCCAACACCTCAAGTAAAAGGGGTTGGGAATGTTGTATCTGGTACGCTAGCAATAGCTAATGGCGGTACTGGAAGAACAACATTGACTTCTGGTAGTATTCTTGTTGGTAATAGTTCGCAAGTAGGTTTAATTGCTCCTAATGCAAATGGTGACGTTTTAACTGTTTCATCGGGCGTGTGGGGTTCTGTCACTGGTCTTGTAGCAGTTGATATCCAAATGTTTACTGGCTCTGGTGCCGCTACTTGGACAAAACCAACTGGTGCTAGATTTGCAAGAGTATTATTGCAGGGAGCAGGAGGTGGGGGAGGTAGCGGTTGGACTAGAACAGCTACTAGCCAAACTGTTGCTGGTGGTGCTGGTGGTGGAAGCGGTGGATTTACTGATATAATGATAAGCGTTATCGATCTTTCCAGCTCTGCTACAATTCCAGTTTATGTTGGGCAGGGAGGAGCCGGGAACGCCTCTGTGTACGGCGGTGCTACTGCTGGAGGTGCTGGTGAGCCATCTAGGTTTGGGGTTAACGATGCAAGCAGCGCACCTTCTGCTTCAAACGCCAGATATTATTGTTCTGCTGGTGGAGGAAGCGGAGGTTTATCAAATAACGTAGCCGCTGCTGGAGGTGCAGGAGGCTTTGGATTAACAATACCCGGTTCAGCTGGCGCAACATCTGTTGCTGGTGGAAATGCAACGACCGATGCTATTAACTCATATTTTGGTGCAACTGGCGGCGGTGCTGGAGGTGGCGTAACAACAACTGGTACTGGTGCGTTTGGTAGCAAAGGTGGAACAATACTTGAGCCTATTAATACGATAGGTGGAAATGATGGACCCGGTGCAAGCAATGCTTCTGGTACTAACGGTGGAGCCGGAAATTCTGTAAATTCATACTTTGGATTTTTATCTGCAATTGGATTAAAATTTGGTACTGGTGGCGGTGGTGGAGGAGGTTCTGGTGGAGCCTCTTCTACTAGCGGCGGCAGTGGTGGTGCTGGTGGAAATTATGGCGGCGGCGGTGGCGGTGGAGGCAGTGGCTATAATAACACTCAAAATGGTGGCAGCGGTTCTAAGGGATTTGTTATAGTAATTTCTTATGCGTAGGTAAAAAATGTCAAACATCAAAAAAATATTATATGAAAACAGTGGCAAGGTAGGCGAAGCTTCTGGTTCGTATTATGATACATCAAGCCAGAAGGTAAATATTGAAAAATTTACTATAAATACTGGCTCTGTTGGTTCAGTTAGCGGAATCCTAAGAACAACATCTGGCTCGCTCGATCCTATTACCTCTGTACCATCTGCTGGAAATGCTATTATTTCTAATGGTTCTTCGTTTTTAACTGGTAGCACAACGGGAACTTCTCCAAGTAATGTTGCTAATGGAGATCTTACAGGGTCTTTTCCAAATCCAACAATTAAAAATATTTCAAATGTTACATCAGGTATACTAAATCCAGCAAATGGTGGTACTGGTTTATCTTCCTTTACAAGCGGAGCTTTATTAATTACAAATGGCTCTAGTACATTTACACAGCTAACTCCCGGCTCTGCTAATACTATTTTAACATTTAATGGTACAAGCTGGACATCCTCTACTTTTACTCCAACAACAACAATTAATTTTTATAACAGCGGTTCTTTCACTTGGACTAAACCAGCTATTGCAAATTATGTTCGTATTATAGCACAAGGTGGTGGCGGTGGAGGAGGTGGAGGATGTAGAAATAACGGTGTTGCTGGTAATAGAGGTGGTGGCGGTGGTGGCTCTGGAGGAATATCAGACGTAACCATGTATGCTGGCTTGCTTCCAGCCTCTGTAGGCGGCTCTGCTGGTCTTGGAGGTGCTGGTGGCACCACCTCTGGCACAGTAGCTACAGCTGGAACTGCTGGTGGCGACGGTGGTGAATCTTATTTTGGTACTGCTTCTGATGGATTTAGGGTTTCAGCAACTGGCGGCACTGGTGGTCAAGGAGGTCCGGCATCTGGAACTTCTGGTGGTGCTGGCGGCAGCGGGGGTCTTGGAATTCTTAGTAATGGAGTTTCTGGCGGTGCTGGTGGATATGGTGGTGTTGGTGGGTCTGGAGTTGTGGGAACAGCAAATACTAATGGCTCTTCTGGTGGTGGTGGAGGCGCAGGAGGAGGAACTTCTGCTGGTGCGCTAGTCTCATATGCTGGTTCTGCTGGTGGTGCAATTACAACTTCTTCAATCTATTATTTTGATATAACTGGTGGAACCGCTGGTCCAAACTCTGGGACCAGAAATGGTGGAAATGGTGTCAGCGGCAGCGTAACTTTTGGATTCTCTACGGACTCAAATAATACTACAATCGTAACGGGCATTGGAACTGGTGGTGGAGGTGGTGCTACAGCACAATCTGCCGTAACTGGATCAAGAGGTGGAGATGGTATTTTTGGAAGTGGTGGTGGCGGCGGGGGATGTGCATTAAACGCTTCTACCAATGTTCAAGGCGGCGGTAATGGTGGTGCTGGTTGGGTTCTCGTTATAACTTGGTAAAGGTTTAAGATGGCAAATAAAAAAATATTATTATCAGATGAGAATGCTAAAGTAAGAGAATCTAGCACTATTCTAGTGGATGATTCTACTGGTAAAGTCTCTATTACAGATTTAAAAACAACTACCTTGACATTTGCTAATAATACTGGTGTATTATCTGCAAGCGTAGGAACAATAGCCTCTGTAAACTCTGCTACAAGCGGTTCTATATTAGGATCTAACGGTACGTCTTGGCAAGCAGTACCTTCTGGTACACTTTATGGAGACTTATCTGGATCTCTTTCAAGCACAACAGTTAAAAGTATTTCAAACGTCACATCTGGTACTCTTGGAGTAGCAAATGGCGGAACTGGTCTTTCTTCTCCAACGGCAAATAAAATTTTAATTGGAAATGGAACAGCCGCCGTAGGACTAGCAGATGCACCAACATCTGGAAGTGTATTAAAAGTATCTGGTAGTGCTTGGACTATTGGCGCACATCCGTTAAATTCACCAAATATCCAGTACAGACTTTATTTATCTTCATCTACTTTTTCTGTGCCATCTGGTACTTCATTTGTACGCTGTATCGTACAGGCTGCTGGTGGAGGTGGTGGAGGTGGAGGATATAAGCTTGGAGCTAACTCAAACTCTTCTGGTGGAGGAGGCGGTGGTAGTGGAGGTTTAACAGATATTACTATTGGCACAACAGACATCTCTGGTTCAACAATTACAATTACAGTTGGAACTGGTGGGGCTGGTGCTGATTGTAGAACTGGTGCTTCTGGTAACTTAGCTGGTCTTGCTGGCTTTGCTGGTGGTAATACTTCAATTTCCTACACTCCTGTTTCTGGTAGCATTAAAACATATTCTGCACAAGGCGGTGGCGGTGGAGGTGCTGCGACTGCTTCTGGCGGTGCTGGTGGAACAGGCGGAACAGGCGGATATGGTTTAACTGTAAGCGGTGTAGCTGGTGGTAGAGGCGGTCAAACCACGGTAACTGCACCAGTAGCTGGTACAGCAAATCTTTATGGTGGTGCTGGTGGAGGTGGCGGAGGTGGCGGAAGTAATACAACGCCAACTGCTGGTGCCTCTGCCGCTGGTGGAAACGGTGGAACTGGTTTTGGAATAGCGTCTTCTGGAGGCACTGGTGTCGCATCTGGTAATCCAAGGACAAATGGCGGAACGGTGACAACAACACTAAGAAACTATGGTGTTTTATCTGGCACTATAGCCCCAGCAAACGTAACAGCTGTATTAAATGCTGGCGGTGGAGGTGGTGGAACTGCATCAAATACAACTGGTACAAACGGCGGTGTTGGATCAAATGGTGCTTATGGCTCTGGTGGCGGTGGCGGTGGCGCACAAGTTGTAAATATTGCAGCAGCTGCACAGAATGGCGGTAATGGCGGTAATGGATACGTTATTATAATTTATTGGTAGCAAACAAGAAAGGATAAAATTATATGGCAACTTTAGCAGTGGTAGATGTACAGAGAAATAGAGTATTAAACTTAGTTGTTTGGGACGGAGAAACAGACCCAAGAGTGTTTAGTTCTAATAATATCCAGTATGTACCTTATGATCCATCTATTCACCCTTGGTCTTATAGAGGAAAAGAAGATATTGATATTGGTCCCGGCTGGCAACAGATTTTTGAAGAACAAAATCCACCTCCAGTAGACAGTGGTAATACAGACGCGACTAATTAATGTATGTCGAATTATATATTTTATAAAGATGGAACACTACAAAGACCAAGAGGGGTAAGCACATCAAACTACGATGCGCTACCATATGGTAGCATCATAACTTCTTCTGTAGAAGTTTCATGCTCTTTAAAAATATATAACGTATCAAGCTCTTTTACATCAAGCACAGGAAATCCAGAGAATTATGTTAAATCACTTCATAATATATTAAAATATTATGAAGGCTATAGTCCTTTATTCTCTGTAGCTAACTTTACCGGAAGCAGATACTGCTTTGTAGAGATACCTTCGTTAATTCTAGGTAGTGGTATACAAAAAGGTACAGTAGTTCTTAACTACTTTATCACTGGAGGTATTGCAGCATCTGCGTCTGACTTACGACAAGATGGTTTACTTTATTCTGGCGATACCCCTATTGGGGTTATTTTATATAAAGAAGGATTTATCCTTATAAATAATACATCTTCAATCTCAAACACACAAGATAAATATTTTAATAATGCTTTTGACGATGCTAGGTGGACTTATTGGGGGATTGCAACTGCAAGCGTTACTGCATCAAGTTTTGATATAGATTTTAAAACAATTAGTTATACACCTTCAACAACTTATCTTGCACATGCATCAAAATATGATTTGAATCACTCAAACAACAATACTTTTATTAGTTCATCTTCATATACAGCTACAACATCAAGCACCTCTTTTGTGGAAAATTCAAAGAGCTTAATTAAAAATACTGTTCAGTCTGTTTTTACATCTGGTTCTGCCGACTTTGAAAAAGAAACATATATCACAAAGATTGGGTTATACGATAAGAATAAAAAATTAATAGCGGTAGCATCATTAGCTCAGCCGATTAGGAAGACAGAGAACAGAGAATTTACATTTAAGCTTAAATTGGATACCTAAAATGTATGGAACACCAGTAAATCTAACAAACATCTCTATCCTAGAGGACGTTGATGCGGCAGTATATAACTGGGTCAACGAATCCTTAAATATATCATGCACAACAACAGATGGGTTTACAAAAGTTCCAGTAATTTGGACTACACCAGAGCGTTCTTTTCAGATTAAAAATAATAAAGAGTTAAGAGATATTAATGGAACTATAAATCCGCCTCTTATTGCTATTGAAAGAACTTCTATTTCAAAAGATGCCAAAAATAATGGTATCTACTATGCAAACCTACCCCCTAATTTAGACGTAATACAAATTTCTAGAAAAATAAACCAAGATAAAACTTCAAAATTTTCAAATGCTGCAAATACTAGAAGCAATAAAGGTTTTACATTCCTTACTAGGCGTGAACCAAAAAAAGTTGTGTATGAATATACAACAATAATGGCACCAGTATATGTTATTATAACTTATAATATTAATATATTTACAAACTATATGCAGCAAATGAACGAAATAACACATCCGTTTTTAACAAGACCCGGCAGTACAAGATATGTATTAATTGAGAAAGACGGATATAAGTATGAAGTTCTTCTCGATCCAAAGATCGAGAATAAAAATAATTTAAATAACCTTGAACAAGAAGAAAGAAAGTATAATTCAACAATAACCTTAAATGTTCTAGGAAATATAAACTCTGAAGGTTCAAATGAACCAGATAAAGTTATTAAAACGTATGAAAATGCTGTTGATATAAAGTTCCCAAAAGAGTAGCTATTTATTACTGCTCTACAACATTATTTAGGAGAAATAAGGAATGTCAAATCCATTGAAAGTTTTAGTTGATCTACAAGCTAGAAGAAATGTTCTAGTTTCTGGTAATCTAGAAGTAACTGGCTCAACAGCACTTGCTGGTGGAGTTACAGTAACAGGTGGAGCTTTAAATGCTTCAGCCGTAGCTGTAACAGCTAGCTCGCTATTAGTATCTAGCGGTGCTACAATCAGCGGTGGCTTAGGTGTAAACGGAACAACCAACTTAGGTGTTCTAAGTGGTTCAGACGCTAATTTCACAGGCGATTTTACAGCTCGCACAGGTTCATTTACTGGCGATTTAACCGTAACTGGTAATTTAACCATTAACGGAACAACAACAAATATTAATACAACAAACTTAGTTGTTGAAGACAAAAACATTATCATTGCTGACGTTGCCACGCCAACAGATGTAACAGCTGATGGTGCTGGTATTACCGTAAAGGGTGATAGCGACAAGCTATTCCGTTGGTTAAACTCAACAGATTCGTTTACATCCAGCGAAAATATGGATCTTGCTACCGCTAAGACCTATAAGATTGCTGGTGTTGATGTATTATCTGCAACAACTCTAGGTTCTGCTGTTGTTTCATCTTCACTAACCTCCGTTGGAACACTTGATTCGCTATCTGTAACTGGTCATTCATCTCTCTCGACAGTATCAGCCAGCGCAGTAAGCGGTACTACTGGTAACTTTACATCGTTATCGATCAATGGCGTTCCTGTTTCGACTGGAAGCGGACTAACTGCTGGTCAAGTTACAGCTTCTTATGAGGCTGTTCGTATCGTTACTTCAAGCACAATCACCACAGACGCTTATGTTGAATTAACTGCTCTAAAGGCTGGCTTTGATGTTGCTTCTCTAGATTATATCTCTCTAGATGTAGTTGTCAAGAGCGGATCAGCTGGAGATTGGCAGAATGATCTAGTAGCTGTTCACTTAAACACCGGCTCTGGTGCTGGAAGCACACCAAACACTGGAAGTTTATATGTAACAATTACTGCTCTATCAGAAGCTACAAATTATCGTTTAATTGCTGTTAACGAGAAACCCGGTAAATTTACTATTTAATAGTGTCTAAATAGTAGTATAATGATTGGAGGTGGCTGGCGACGGTCGCCTCCTTTCTTTTGAGGAAACATGACAAAAGGCGTTAAAAGAATCCTATAT
>Ga0247723_1001761_pt1 | contig 12263 bp, 11 predicted proteins | sample MSEWelMarce5H_FC_FD_189079 | JGI IMG/M metagenome (GOLD analysis project Ga0247723, IMG submission 189079) | Subsurface sediment microbial communities from gas well in West Virginia, United States - MSEEL Well Study Marcellus 5H_FC | ecosystem: Environmental > Terrestrial > Deep subsurface >...
CTGCTCCTAGGGCATCATATAAAGATGATCCCTCTGTGGGAGTTAAATATTGTGGGTGTGGATCTGATGCTGCTAGGTGTCCTGCTAAATCCCCGCCTGCTGCATTAATAGTAATTGTATCTGTTAGGGGATCAGTTGTGATTGTTATATTAGTTCCCGCTGCAAGTGTAAGTGTATCTACTGTCGTGTCTGCTGAGACTGTAGTCTGTCCGCCAACTGCTATGTTTGAGAATGTATTTGGAACAACTGTTCCTACTGCTGCTACGTTTGCCCATTTGGTTCCTGTAGCTGTACTTGAGTCTGAAACCAATACGTAGTCATTTACGCCAGGAGTAATAATAGAAACTCCACTGGCAGTTCCTACTGGGATTGCTCCCTTAGTTCCGCTGATAGCAGCTGTGCTCAGATAGTCTGAGTGGATGTGAGAAAGATTTGAATATAAAGAATTATGAGTATGGGTAGTCTGAGAATAGCCAGCAAGGTCTGCTTGCTCAAGATACTCATCGTGTGTATGGACTGTATTTGCATAAACGCCATCGTGGGCGTGGGTTACAGTAGAATAAACTCCCGCATGGGTATGTGTTGTAGGGGAATAATTAGTTAATGTAGCGTCTACTGATTGTGCAAGGAGCTGAATGTCTTGTGGGACATTTGGGTCATCCGATGATGTGGGATATGGGAATCCCTTACTAGTATTTGGCATTTTTTCTCCTTAGCCTATTATACCAATTATAAGTGCTAAAGGCTATTAGAAGGTTATTGTTCCAGATCCCGATGTAAAGCGATAGACTCTATATCCTGCACGAGTTGTTGTGTCTAATGTATATGTAAGTCCTCCTGATATTGCAGGGACTTTATAATTTGGAGAATTTTGATAAGCAAGGAACACAACACCAGAACCTCCATTAGCGCCAAGTCCTGCACTCCCTGTTCCGCCAGCTCCGCCGCCTCCGCCTGTATTTGGTGAACCAGCTGTGCCAGCAACTCCAGGTGCACCAGCATTTCCGCCGCCTCCTATACCTCCATTAGATCCAGTATCTCTTCCACACCCTCCGCCGCCACCTGCGTAATAAGTTGCGACTCCAGTAATTGAAGACTGTGCTCCTGGTCCTCCGCCGCCTCCGATGTATGTGCCTCCATTTAGACCTACGCCGCCAGCTCCGCCGCCGCCACCTGTACTTTCAGTACCGCCATTTCCGCCTGCATAGCCTTGCACTGGAGATACAGAAGGTGTGTTACCAGCTCCTCCAGGATTTCTATCTCCTCCAGAACCAGATCCTCCAGCAATACCAGGTTGTCCTCCGCTAATTCCTCTACCTCTACCGCCTCCTGCAGAAGTTATAGTTGCAAATGTACTGTCTCCTCCAGATGTTGCATTATCTAATCCAGGTCCGCTTTGGCCAGTTCCCCCTAGTCCAACAACAATATTGTATGTTGTGCTGGATGAAGGCGACATAGAGCCATATCTAAATCCGCCTGCTCCGCCTCCTGAGCCATAGCCACCGTCTCCTCCACCTCCTCCGCCGCCTGCAATAACAAGATACTCAGTTGATGGCACTGTTACAATATATAGACTTGTAAGATTAAATGTTCTTGGTATTACGTTAAGTCCATCAGTTGCGTTAATCGTGAATGTATAAGTAGTGTCTGTTTGAATATCTGGAAGTGTTCCTGAAATTAATCCCGTTGAAGAGTTTAGTGTAACTCCTGAAGGAAGTGTTGATCCAGAGGCTAAGGCATAAGTTATAGCAGTAGACTCTGGGTCTGTTGCAGTTGCTGAAACAGAAACAGATACTTGTTCTTGAAAAGTACCCAAGGATCCAGCTGCTGTTTGCCAAACTGGACTTGCATTTATATAAAGTGCATCTGGAATTAGACCAAACAGATTTGAAGGGTTAGTAACCTTAATGTCATACGGTTCTTGTGCATTTAAAAGTCCTGTAAATGTAGCAGTTAACTGAACTAACGAATTAAATGTTGTGGATGCTGCATTTACCTGAACTCCATCTGAGCCAATTGCTGTAGCGTATGCCCCATTAACAAAGTTAGTTCCATATATTGTAATTACTCCAGAATTTGTTGCTTCGGAGTATGTTCCCGAGATAGAAGAGACGCTTGGAATTGCTTGAACTATATTTTCCCATGAGCCGTCTGATGTATAAAGCTCTAGTCTTTGTGTTTCACCGTTTGAATAAAGCCTTCCAGTTGTTGGATTAGCTGGACGACCAGCATTATTACCAAAGGGAATTCCTCCACCTGTAATATCTGAGAATTTAATTGTCATCCTAGCCTCCATCCAAGAGTCGAACCAGTATATATTAATACCGCCGCTGCTTTATCTACGTCAATTATAGCATTTTCTGCTACCCCGTTAATATTTTTATTATTACGGTTAATTGTAATGTTATGTGTTCCCGCCGTTCCATAGGAATCAAAGATCTGAACCTCGTCGCCTAGCGACGGGTTTGCAGGAAGTGTAATAGTTCTCTCAGAAGTAGTATCTACAAAATATCTATATCCAGGTTGTGCTGTAATATGAGATGCTACAGATTGGCTAACTTCTTTCTTGCGTTGAATAAGTTCTGATTGAGTAACATAGTCTGGCGGGATTGCAGCCATTACTCCTACATTTACCCATTGGGTTCCGCTCCATACTTTAATTGTTTTAGCCATTATCCAACCGCACTCTTAAGATACCTGACTACTAGAAGACCTGATCCACCTGCGCCACCTGTTGATCCACCTCTAGATCCTCCACCACCCGAACCAGTGTTTGCAACTGCTGCAACTCCTGGCTGATCACTACTAGAGTTATACCCGCCACCGTTACCGCCGCCTCCTGCACCACCTAAGTTAGAGTTTGAATCTCTTGCTCCTCCTCCGCCGCCTCCGCCTGCGATTCTGCCAGACGAAGTTGCTGTTTGCCAAGCACTGGGCATTGAAGATGAAATAGCATTAATCCAAGATGAATATCCAGAAGCACCAATTCCACCTGCGCCTGCTTGTGAAGAAGCTGCTCCATTTCCACCATTTGCTCCACCACCTGCTCCGCCACCGCCAGCTTCACCCCAAGATGCAGTTGCTCCTGATCCACCAACATATGTTAATGGAGAGCCAGCATTTCCTCCAGCTCCAGAGCTTGTGACACCAAATGCTCCGCCGCCAGATGTAAATCCAAAAGCTTCAGATTGGCTGCCAGATACGGTACTTCCTCCACCTGAACCAACAATAATTGAATAAGTATTTGGTGATAGGGTTGTTGTTCCAGATCTAATTCCTCCTGCACCTCCACCGCCGCCGCCATAATTATTCCCTCCGCCGCCGCCTGCGCCAATTAGTAAATATTCTACTGCAAGGTTGTTGTTAGAAACTACAAGGCTGCTAGTTCCAGGAGTTGAAAATATTCTATATGCATAGGTTGGATCTGATGATACTAAAGTACCTCCAGTTACTTCAACTAATGCCGTTGATGCTATTGTAAATGTTCTTACTGAAGAGTTTGCTCCATCTGATACTGTAATAGTAAATGAATATGTTGTGTTTGTTGAAATGCCTGGAAGTGTTCCAGATATAAGGCCAGTTGAAGAATTTAAAGTAATTCCAGAAGGAAGCGCACCAGAAGTTACTGTGTACGAGAGTGCAGAGTTTTCTGGATCTGTAACAGAAAGCTGTACCGATACAGATTGACCTTCTGCAAATGTACCAAGGGAGCCTGCTGGAGTATTCCACGAAGGTGTTTGGTTTACATAAAGTCCATCATTTAGTATTCCGTATAAATTACTTGTATTTAAAACCTTAACATCGTATGGCTCATACTGAGCTGATATTGCTCCAAATGTAGCAGTTACCTGTGCTATAGAATTTACTACAGTTGAAGTTGCAACAATTTCTACATCATTTGAGCCAATTATTGAAACTATTGCCCCAGAAGTAAAATTACTTCCAGAAACAGTGATCGTATTTGTAGTATTACCATCAAGCACTGAGCCCTGAATTGAAACAACGGCTGGGGTTTCGGCAACAATATTTTGCCAAAATCCGCTCTGTGTATAAATCTCTAATCTATTCTCTTGACCATTAAAGTATGGTTGTCCTACTACTGGGCTTGCTGGTCTTCCTGCAGTATTTCCATAAGGAATACCACTTGCCATATCTTGCCAGCCTGTAGGTGTATAAATTTGTGTTTTGCCAGTTGTGCCATTGTAATAAATTTCTCCAACTTCCGCCGTGGCTGGACGTTGAGCGGTGGTACCTGAAAGAGGATTCAGGTTAAATATACCTGCTAAATCTCTTGCTCTACTCATTATTTGTTACCCCCGTTTTTATTTGCTATATCTCTGGCTTTAGACATTAGATTCCGTACCTAGATCTCAAGAAAGATTCAACTATGCCTATTTCAGTATCATTTAGTGCACGATTAAACAAAACAACTTCGGCAATATATGAATCCGAAGCTTCTGATCCATTTGTATCGATTGCAGTTAATGTATAGGTACCATTTCCTCCTGTACCTCTTACGGTACCATTACTTCGGTAATAGTTATGCTTATCTGTTGAAACCACCCAATTTCTTGAATGAGCATTAAAGTCAGCTAACCATCCTTCGTGATACTGCTTTCCAGATCCATTTCCATGAAATCCTGATAGCCAGTTTGCTCCGCCACCATTAAAAATTCTTCCCATAGTTCCTGAATCTTTATATCTTGCGACATGGATAAATGTATAATTATTACTGCTAGATGCGCCATATGTAGTCCAGTTAAACGCTGGCGTAGACTGTGAAACATCTAAAGCTTGAATAGAGTTTGAAGATCCGCTTCCAGCTCCTACGGTAACCTTGCCATTAGTGCCAGACATTGTTATATTTCTTCCATTTCCAGAAGAGTCCGTCCATGCTGTTCCTTGTGAGTTTAATCCAGAAGGCTGGAAATATACATATAGCCCAGAAATTGCAAGTATTGGGTTGTATTCCATCAAGAACGACCTATCTACATAGTTACCTGCAGAGTCTGTCGCTCTAAATGTTATTGTTCTATTTGAAGTTTCTGATGTTGTTCCAGAAATTACACCTGTGGAAGAATTTAATGTAATTCCAGTTGGTAGGGATCCTGAAATAACTGAATATGTTATTGTACTACTATCTGTGGCAGATAGCGTTTGAGAGTATGCTGTGCCTGCATATGCAGATATTGCTGAGGTAACCCACACTGGTGTATCCAAAGTGATATTGAATGTTCTATCTACAGTATTTCCTCCAGTATCCACCGCTCTGACTGTAAATGAAGTATTTGAAAAATATGCTTGTGGTGTTCCAGAAATTACACCAGTTTCATTATTTAAAGAAAACCCGACTGGTAGAGACCCTGATATTACAGAGTAATCAATATCTGTTCCTTCTGAGTCTGTTGCAATCAATGTAGTTGAGTATGCAGAATTTAGAAGTGGTTCTGGAAGCGTAGTTGCCGTTGTCCAATTTGGAGTAGTTCCAGCAGTAACTGCATTATTAAGAATGTGTAGGCTTGAACCTGTTGGTCTGGTTATTCCTGGATTCTCTACAACAACTTTATAGGTTCCCAAATTTGTAGGAAAATTATCTGGTCTAGTTACTACTAACTGGGAGTCTGAAGATCTAACAATTGATTTTGGTACTCGCTCAACATTATCAGAACCAACAAAATATACTGCTACGTTTGAGGCAAAGTTTCCACCAACTATGGTTGTGGTGTTATCAATTGTATTAAGTGCTGTTGGTGTAGCAGATATTACAAATGCTCCAGCAGTGAACTGAGATGTTGTATTTGTTGCTGTAAATGTAGTCTTATATGAGAATGATAGAAGGTCTCCAGCAGAACCTCCCACAATTACAATTTTATTAAAGTTTCCAGTTGCTGTTAGGGAAGGGGATTTTGTATAACCAACCTGAACACCCTGTGTGTTATAAACATAAATATCATAGGTTGAATCAGCCAAAGCTGAGTTAATTGTGTAGGCACCTTCAAAATATTCCTTTGTGAATGTCGCAGTTGTCACAGAGCCATTTAGTGTTACGTTAAAGTCATTTGCCCCTGTAGCTGGAAGCCAGCCTGAAGATGTATAAATCTCTTGTACCCCTAGAGTACCATTGTAATAAGTTTGACCAATTGATGGATTTGCAGGTCTATTCTCAGATGTCCCAAAAGGAACTCCTCCAAGTGCTGATGTTCTAATATCGCTCATTATCCAACCTTCCATCCATAAGTAGTTCCAGTATAAAGTAATGTATACCAGCCACCGTTATTATCTATGATTAAATTGCCAGTCCCGCCATTTATCTTATTGCCGTTTCTAGCCACAGTAATATTATACGTTGAAGCGTTGCCTGAAGCATCTACTAGCTGAATTTCATCGTTAAGCACAGGTGACGCAGGAAGCGTCAAAGTAAGTGCTGAAGCTGATGTAACAAAATATCTCTTCTTGGCTACCAAGGTAGTATTTGCTGAAATTGATAATGGGGCTACTGAAGTATTTGCTGCAAGAAGGGCATTTATCTCTGTCTGTGTGTATGTATCTACTGAGTTAAGATTAGTAACTGTAAGTACATCAATTATATCTCCAGCCGTTGCTCCAGAAGTAAGAACCACTGTATGCTCTGTAGGGGTTGTGTAGTCAATAGTACGCATAAGAAGAATACCGTTCATGAATACTTGCTCGTATCCTGGAATGAACTGAACATCTACTGTAAATGTAGTTTGTGCTGCTACTGCTGTGAATGCCTGACGGCGAATAATGTTTTGGTCGAATACATCAACTTCATCATCTGAATCAATCCAGATCTGCCCAATCTCTGGGCTAGTTGGTGCTGTTGTTTGATAGAGAGCTCCTGGTTGTGTAGAAGCGTCAATCTGATCAATAACGAATGCTGTTGTAGCAATCTGTGTGCTATCTGTTCCTACCGTCGCTGTAGGCGCTGTAGGTGTGCCTGTGAGGGCGGGAGAAGCAAGTGGTGCTTTAGTTCCCAAAGCAGTAGTAATAGTAGCTGCATAAGATGCATCATCATTAATAGCTGCTGCTAATTCATTTAAAGTATCTAGAGTTCCTGGGGCTGAGTCTACAATTGCAGCGGCAGCTGCAGAAGCTGCATTATCTGCATAAGTCTTTGTAGCCAATAGCGAAGTATCAGCAATTCCGTGAATATTAGTTGTATCTGAATCGTGATTAGTCAGATTAGTTTGAACAGTTGCCGCAGATCCTGCGGGATCAAATAGGTTATCAATAGTCTGGTTAGACCATTGTCCAGTTGTAGAGTTATATCTAATTACTTGGTTATTCTGCTTATTAGAAATAGCTACATCATGAAGCTCATCTAACTCAAACCCGTTTTGAACCTTTACAAAGATAGAACCTGTATTTTGCTGGACTCTACCAACTATACCAAGGAATACTAGGTGGTTTGGAGCTGATGGCTTATTTGTTAGCCCGAAAATTAATGATCCTGGAGTTGAACCTAGCCATACTGGATCTCCTGTATTTGCTGTAGAGGTATTTAGTCCTTCTAGAAGTCCTTCTGTTACCACCGTTCCAATTGCACCGTCTGCGACGGTATCTTCCATAATTCCAAATGTCTTTGATGATGTGGTTTCTGTTGTGTTAGAAGAAAGAGAAACTCTTAGTTGTCCAGAAGCTCCTACTGCTCCTGACATATAAACTGCCTGGCCTTTATTTAGAGTTGCTCCAGTGTTATTTACAACTTCTTGAGATATCTTATTAGCAGTTCCGCCAAGTCCTGTAAGAATTACCTGCCCAGATACGTCATCGTATACCGCTGTAAGGTTGACGTGATTAGCGTGGGTGAACATAGAGGCTGAGGCATCTTGTGCCATCTCATTTGTATAAGTAGGGTTAGTCTCTAATTGCTTTACTCTGTAATCAAGAGTAGCGGTGTTGGCAGAGTTATTTACTCCGACCTTGGCTTCTAGTGCCTCAATTGCGTCGTTCGCATTCGTATGTTGCTGGGAATGCGATGGAGCGTCGGTTGGGTCAGTACTGGCGGGATTCGTCAGATTGTCCAGGGAATTAGGGAAATTAGTAGCCATTACCTACCTATTATACCCCAAATTATAGTATTAAGCCGAAATGCTTAGCTATGTATAGTATAGCCAGAGAAGACCACAGTATATTAAACCAGATCAAAGTTGGTATTGTTTTTACTGTAGATGACCAAATAAGCCCTAAGCTTGATACTAGAGCAAATATGTAGAACCACCATACTGATATATCAAAAAGTAGCCCAGGAATGATAATTGCTCCTTTTGCCACAAATGCGAAGAACTCTACAGTATTGGCACGATCCCAATACTTTCTATGCCCCATAGTTTTTAGGGCTACTAGCCATTCTCTATGATTTTTATTCTGCTTCATTGTGAAAATTCTCCTTTAGATATTGGTAGTGTGAAGGTGCATTCTTTGTTACCGCTTTCCATTTGATAACAGAGGCCTCGCTTCTAGCTTTAAACAAATTAGCAACTTCTTCATAATCTGTTTCTGGAAAATGATAGTTCCACTGCCTAATTACTTGTGGAGTAATCGGCATCCACTCATGACCTACAGCGATACAGTTAAATCCACTGGTAATTGAAACATTCCAACCTTGGTTAATTGTTTTATTATCCATTTCGCTAACCCAGTTGTGTGCATTTTCTCTAGTAAACTCATCTGGAACTAGATCTCTGGTTGCCATATACTTCCAGAACTCGGTGTCTCTTCTTTCGGTCAGAATATAGTGTAGCTGAATAAACGAAGAGAATGAGTTAAAGTGCTTCTTTATTTCAAAGTTGTATGTCTCCTGATCAAACTTATTAATTACACCTCGCTGAATCATTCTGGATAGCATTGAGGCATTCTCATGAATAAACATAAGTCCATTTGATTCTAGTGGCTCAAGGAATGCTCCTGATAGACCAATAGCCACAACATTCTTATTCCATGGCTTTGAGACAATCCCAGACTTAAAGCTTATGTCTCTAAACTTTAAGTCTTCTGTAATCCTATGCTCTCCATGAACTTCTTTAAGGTGTGCCTTAAATTCTTCCAGCGCTTCTTCTGGCGTGGTAAATCTATCAGCATAAACATATCCTGTGCCAATACGAGAATACAGTGGGGCATTCCATACCCAACCGTAGCCAAGTGCTGTGCAGTTAGTAAAATTCTCTACTTCTTTTTCTGGGTCCTCATACTGTAATTGAACTGCCCATGCCCTATTTACTGGTAGCTGTTCTCCATGTGATTCAAACGGGGTATTTAGCGTTTCTGTAATAAGCATACCCTTAAATCCAGTACAGTCTATATATAGATCTCCAGAAATAGTATCTCCATTATCAAGAACTACTCCTGTGATTCCGTCTTCATCATGATTTATAGATGTTATTGTTGCCTCCACATGCTTTACTCCCATAGGCTTTGCATATCTATCCTTTAGGTATTCCGCAAATTTAATTGCATCAAACTGTAGGGCAAAGTCCCTATGCATTGTAAATCCATCCATTTCTTCAAGATCTTTAGGAAAATACATCTTGTTAGTATTAAGAAGAACCGATGACGGCCATAGATAGTCCACGTAGCTTTGTTTTGTAGTAGTAGGATCTATATTTTTAAGAATATGCCAATCGTTGGCCGAATTCATTGTACAGTTTTGTAAATTTGGATGTCCAAAAGGGTAGTGGAATCCACCATCCCCAAGAGAATGGAAGTCTGTAAATTTGATAGAAAGCTTGTATGCAGCATCTGTATATGACATAAAGTCTTTATGGTCTAATTCAAGTGCGTGTAGCCATGCTGTTATTCCAGCTGTTGTTGATTCCCCAACTCCAATTTTGGAGATATAAGGGCTTTCAATAAGAGTAATGTCTCTATTTGGATACTCTTTGATTAGTGTTGATGCTGTCATCCATCCAGCTGAACCGCCGCCAACAATTACAATTTTATCTGATTTATACATTCTATGCCTATTCTAGTAATAAAAAATCCTCTATAAGTAGTATATACCTATAGAGGATTTCTTGTCAATCTTATTTTATTCTGGAGTATTCCAGCGTTGATTCTCTTCATCCCATGCTGCAGGGCCTTCTGGCTTTGCTACTGGGGGTTCCCACTTTAATGTTTCTTCGTTCAATGTCCAAGAATCATGTAGGTTTAACGGAACAAAGCCATCTTTTGCCTGATCATATGTCCCACCAATTTGTGCTGGATTATATCTAAATGACCCATCTTCTGAATATTCTATCCATCTTCCAGATGTTGGAAAATTATTTAGATCATCTTGTTCTGTTTGAACAACATTAACTACAACATTATTAACTACTTCTGCAAAATATTTCATTATACGCTCCAAGTCTTTATGTAGACTACTCCGCCTGTAGGGCTTTGAACTGAATTGAATTCAGAATCTCCGCCCATTCCGTAATGTCCAGCCGAATTATTCCATCCAGTTCCACCACCAGGCCCATTATTCTGATTATTATGATTCGACCCTCCGCCGCCAGCTGAGTAAAATTTTGCTGGAATATTGCCCCAAGCTATGGAGATACCTGGTCCGCCTTGACCTGGAGTTGTTCCACTTCCATTAGTTCCATTTCCTGTAGCTCCAGCTCCACCTCCGCCAGTGTGACCACTACCGTTAATGCTTCCACCATTCCATGAAGATCCTGTAAACCGTATGACAGCATCTTGCATTGGAAGAGGTACACTTAAAGAAGTTCCAACTGATGCAAGCCAAGAATCTCTTGACTTATCTGATACTAACTGAGGTATATTACCGTCACCAGTTCCTCCAGCAAAGTTTCCAGAGCTGCTTGAGCAGGTTCCTCCTCCGCCAGTCGGTCCATTTTTACCATTGCCTGAATCTCCAGTAGCTCCCCCGCCGCCTTTAGCTGTATGATTTAAAAATACTGTATCCCCACCATTTGACTGAGTAGCTCCCGCTGTACCAACTTGAACAGAAAATGTTCCGCTAACCTTTAGAGGTATGCTACTAATTTCAACAATTCCTCCGCCTCCGCCGCCGCCACCGTGGTGGTATGCTCCGCCTCCGCCGCCAACTAGTAACGCATCACAAAAGCCTACAGCATTTGTTGGAAATGTGTATAGGCCAGTTGATGTAATTGTTGTATAGTTTGGTGATAGTGTTAGACTATCTGTTGTTTTTGCAGCAACCTTGTATAAAGATATTAGGTCTTGAGCTGCTGTTAAAATTCTAATTTCTGTAAAAGGCAGTGTAACTTCAGCAACTCCACCTAGTGGAGCTTGAACAATAGTGCTATCTGATTGAACAAAGAATATGAATCCGTTTGCTTCGCCTAGTCCAGATAATGCTCTATAGTATCCTGGAGAACCTGCACGTACCCATCTTCTAACTCTAGAAGATACGTAGATCTGGTCAATAAAATTATGTCCTGGCAATCCGCCGCCAGATGATCCTGGGAAACTATTAATAGCCATTATACGTCGAGCTCCGCCCCAAAAACGTTAAACGATACTAAACCAGATGATGACTGGACAGTAATTACGTCATTTTGATTAAGAGTAATTCCTAAATTTAAAGATTCCGTAGCATTTGCATTAACCTGTACATCGTATGCGATGTACATATCATTTGTAAGTGTTGCTGCGTCTGGTCGTACTGAAATTCTATATGTAGCAGAATCTGAATTTCTATTTGCGACTGTAATACAGTTTACAATAGCGTCTTTTGTTCCGCTAACTGCGTAAATGTCCCATGCAGTATTTGCTGCTGGAGACTTTTGTCCTAAAACCTTATATCTAATTGCCATATTTTTATATCCCTACCATAAAGAATGAGTGTAGCGAAGATCCCGCTCCAGTTACCTGGTTTACAGCAGAGAGTTTTGCAGTTTCAATATCAGCTAAGGCAGTCGCTCTGTCTGCATTAACATCTGCTAAAGAGTTAACTCTTTTGGTTTCCATAGAAGCCAGAGAGGTAGTCTTTTTTGTTTCAAGTTCTGTGATCTTATCAGCAGTAGCCTGAACAATATCATTTACACCAAGCAGTCCGCCTAGTTCGCCAAGAGCCTTGGCCATATAGATCATATCCTGGCTGCCCATAGCAGTCGAGGATATAGCACTTGTCATTTCTGACTTAAGCGCTTCAATCTGTACTGATAAACTATCGTATGCCATTCATAATCACCAACCTTAGTATATCACGAGTCATATTATTAGATCCCCAATCCAAGCTCTAAGCTAATAATTCTATTATTAAAGCCGTTTAC
>Ga0247723_1001762_pt1 | contig 12260 bp, 25 predicted proteins | sample MSEWelMarce5H_FC_FD_189079 | JGI IMG/M metagenome (GOLD analysis project Ga0247723, IMG submission 189079) | Subsurface sediment microbial communities from gas well in West Virginia, United States - MSEEL Well Study Marcellus 5H_FC | ecosystem: Environmental > Terrestrial > Deep subsurface >...
CCTACAAGCCGCGTAATTGAGGAGGTTAATGTTCTTTTTGTTGCTTATGGACATTAAAGCCGGTAGTAAGCAATCGGACGGGTCGCTATCGATGAGAGAAAAGGGCGGTGAAGCTGAGGAAGCGAGTACTAAAGCCGCCCTTTTATAAACAAGTAATTTATAACCATGACACTAATATCACTAAAAGAATTTGCCGAACTACACAATGTATCGGTACAAGCTGTAAGAGCTAGAGGATTTAATACTGTAACAAAGTACGGTAAAAAACTTATTTCAGATAAAACTAAATATACTCCAAGAGCTTGTGAGGAGAAGGGCAGGAAGCCTAAACGCCAAAAGCATTAACCCCCTAAAATAAAAAATATGATAGCATACTCACAATACTACATTAAAGCAAAGGAAAGTCCACTACCAGTTGTAATGATTGTAACCGACGAAAATCCAGCGGGAGTGACACTGACTGTAAAAGACAATACTCCAGACGGAGCTATGACTTCTTTTAATTTACCGAGACAGGAAATGATTGAAGCGCTTGAGTATATCCTTGCTAAAATTAAATCACGTCCAGTTGGCTAACCTCACCAAGTGGCCTAAATGTAAACGGGTGGGGTAACAATTAACCAATAAAAATAAATGAAGATGAAAAAACTAATCACTTACACATTAGATAACGGAACAGGCGAGCAAGATTTAATTGATTTAAGTATGAAAAATATCGCTTGCGAAATTGAAGCAAAAGCAGAAGATTACTTTAAAGAAGTTCACGAAGACGATAACGATTTTTTTGAAGTAACGATTCGTGTTGAACGAAAAATGACACAAGAGGACGTTGATAATTTACCGGATTACAACGGATAACACCCGCCAACTCACTGGGCTGACTGACGGTGAAGTAATAGATCATTAACCAAATAAAACCAAGTAAGTAACAATGGAGAAGTATAAAACAGTGTCGGAGTTTAAGCAACTCACAGAAAAAGAACAATGGGAATACGTTTATTCCGTTAAGGAATACGGTATAATTACACTAGATAATGATTGTACCACTTTTAGATTTTTTGATGAAAGTTTAGATTTAGGGTATTCACTTGAATCCGATTGTGGTAATAGATCAGGAGTAGATCAATTGCTTTTATTATTAGGCTTTAATTTTGAGCATTGCTAAATGACTAACACCAAAACAATACTACTCACCGAATCGGGAGATTTGGAGGTATATGAGGGGAAGAGCCCGGAAAGACAATCAGTAGATAATAGAGATTGGGATGCCGCTGAATTATACGAAGCTAATTACGAATCACGGCTTAAGTCATGGCTCTCAACCAAGCAAACCGTTAAGATTAAATATTCAGAGTTCATTAAGCTGACTAATTACTTACATAATCAAAATCATGTTCCATTTTACTACCCCGTCGACGTATCGGATATAGTTTACGAACACGAAGGGCTAGGCTACTTTAAAGAGCCTGTGGTGGAGGAAGAGCCTCAGCATATTTTATGGGGAGAAGTTCTAAAAATGATTGAAAATAACAATGCAGCACACTTAATGAGATTTTACACAATAAAACGCAAATAACATGAGCAACGAGAAAGAAACAATACAAAGAATGGCGGCAACCATACAGGAAAATGCCAGAGAACTCTTAAAACAGGACGCTGAGATTAAATCCCTCCAATCCGAACGGGATAGGCTTACGGTGGCTGGTAATGAGTTTATAAGGCTTATTTATACTAAGAAGGATTTAATACATTTAGTGCAAGGTGAATGGCCTGAGTTGGTAGAAGCGCTATTAACGTGGAAAACCATAACCAGAAAGGAGGGTAAGGATGGAGAGTAACATTAAGACGCCGTCAGACTTCTTAAAACAAGTAAGTCCTGGAATGATCGGGATAAGAGAGCAATTAGAAAAAGCAGGATTAGCGCATATAGTATGCTCATTATTGCATACATATTCGAATCACGTTAATGAAGGTTTAATTCATAAAAATAGATCCCTCCAATCCGACATAGACAAGTGTAATGCACGTATTAAGGAGTTGGAAGCGGAACTGGAAATGAAACAAAAAGCTATTGACGCGTTATTAGACCCCGAATATTAAACCCATGAAAACACAAGACGAAATAAACAAGGCGGCTGAAGAAGCTATCACGCAACAGGTATACAATGGACTTAATGACTCTATATCTGATTATAGGCAAGTTTGGATTAACGGCGCAACCTTCGCCAACGGTTACAGCGAGGAGGAGATGTGTGGGTTTGCTGAGTGGGTGCAGACATCATTAATATATTACAGTAAGCATTACAATGCGTGGACTAGGCTAGGTTACAATGACCGAATGACCACCAAAGACCTCCTAAAACTTTACAACGAACGGAAATAACCCCCAGCTAGATGGCTGATTTAAATGATAAGAGAATATGACACAAGCAGAATCTAAATACCATAAATACAGAATATTAAAAGTTACATATAAAGATAGTAAGGGTATGGACACATCTTGCTTTTCATTACAGAGTAAAAGGCGTGGATTTATTTTTGATTGGTTTGATATTCACTGGTCAACGTTTGAGTCTTGTGAAAAACAAATGAACCTTTTAATTAAAGAAGATAACGCAGACCCAATAAATGTAACGTATTCAAAAGACTACTAACTCCCCACCGCCTGACCCCCATTAAGAGCAGAATGAATGATGTTAAAATAAAATAATATGGAAAAAATAATAGGACAACTTCACCAGTCTTTTGCAGAGGCAGAAGAAAAAGTTTTTAAAGACGTATTGCGTTCTTTACTTAAAAGAGAGCCGACAATAGAAGACGCTAAAGAATGTAATTTTTTACATAGAGAAGGTGAGCTTGATAAATATGGAGTAGATTATAAAGGAATGTTTTTAGGAACCATTCAAAGGGTATTTCCTGATATGAATAGCACTAAACATGAATATATGGTTGTATTTATGCCGGCTAGTGATAACGACTTTTTAGAGCCTTACGAATTAAACGGAAAACAAAATGTTAATATTAATCCCTCACCAACCCCCCCACAACAACCCCACCCGTAACATTACCAGCTATAAATCCCCACTTAAAGCCATTCCAGAACTTTCTACGGGACTTAGTGAGTGAATCCATCGCATTAATCAGTACTACTTTATTAACGCTATCAGCCTTATGTGTATCAATCCAGAGGCCTATTAAAGTGTCTTGCTTTGCGTTGGTAAACTTTAGATGTTCTATGTAGTCGGCCTGTGTATTTATAACATCGTTACAGATTGCCACAACTTCCTTTACAATCGTATCGTGTATGGTATCAATTTTAGCCTTTAACACCTTCCAGCGTATCACAGTTGACTTTACAGTGTCTTCTTTTACCTTCCCGATCTGTTCCAGTTTGGCTATCTCGTAACCTTTGTTATAAGCTATACTGGCTAGGCTGTCTGTGTTGATTAGTTTAAGTGGTGCTGGGTTTTCGCATTTCATAAAACCTCCTAATATGATAATAATTAGGAGTAAGGTGATAATGGCGTATAAGTGTGATTCTTTCATTTATTATCCGTAAACCAATTCTTTAACAAATAAGTAGCAATACCACCAACGCCGGCCATTGCCACATCTTGCCAGTGGAACACAAATCCTTTTTCTTTAAGTGATTCCTGAATAAACATTGCCATTCCGGTACCAGCACCGATCAACAAACCTTTCAGTAAGTCGTGCCAGTTTAGTTTGTATTTTGGTGATTGTTTCATTTTGTAATTTCTAATTCGATTTCAGTAGAATCCTTTAGTTTTTCCAGTATTGCAAGTTCAGCTTTAGTGCTTTCAAATACCGTGTCGTAACCTTTTTTAAAACCGTAGATCAAACAACCTAATGAGTCTACCGCCGTATTCCCCCGGTGTCCTCTAATACCTTCAAATCCTTTTACGTCGAGTATTTCAAGTAACAGCCTTTTAAACCGATTACTCATTGACATTCTGCATTTATAAACCCCATAAGGAATGCATGTAACACCAAATATCTTCTTTGCTTTAATCCAAGTTAAAGAATCGGTTTGTTTAAGTCCGCGATCTTTATCCTCCAATACATAGCAAAAAAACACATCGTTAATGTATAGTTCGCCAATTGTAGAGTTTTCGGTAAACCACTTTCTTATGAGTTTTAGTTTAGTCATTATCTTCTGCGTTTAGTTTGTATTCTTACCTCATCCGGCCTTACAAAGGCGGTTGACTTAATTTGTGACATTTGATCTTGTAAATCCTCCACCGTTGACCGAAGTTGTGTGATGTCTTTTGATAGCGCCTCTTTCTCGAATTTATCTGAAATAATATGTTCGTCAATCTTCTTAATTACCCTGTCCCCGAACTCGTCAAACTTAGATTCAAATTGATGCACTGAAAAACCTAATAAAAAAGCAGCTCCGAGTGCTTTTGTTAATGGCGATGTTAATAGACTACTTAGTTTATCTGTGCTTTCTTTTGTCATAAATCTGGGTAATAATCGAGTAAGTTAATGCTGCTAAAAATATACTGGCAGGAATAACAAAAACCCTGTCAATACTTGTTAAATTATAGATTTTAAAAGACCTGTCGATTAGATCAAATATTGAAAACCACACAGGGATAAGTGTAAATAACAAAGTGATTCTATGCTTCGTTTTTAAACACGCTGAAATAAAAGACAATCCAATTATAACTGCATAGGTATTCATTGTAAGTTCGTTTGCCCCATTCCACTCTTCCCGAATTTTCATATCTGGGAATCGGTAATGGCATACGGCATCACGTACTACAAAGAATAGTCCTACAATTATAGCTATGGTTATCTTCGCCATTTAGTTATTTGGTGGTGTTGGTAAATTAGGGTTGTTTGTTTTAAGCTGCAAATACAGCTCATAAGTTAAATCTTCGATCTGAGCCTGTGATAATTCATCGTTTTCGTTTGTAGGGAATCCCTCAACCTTGTCAAGTAACCCGTTTGCAATGTCTGTTTTTGTCATTTGTCTTTATATTCTAAAAATTTATACTTTAAAACTTCAACCAACCTTTCATTTTTAAGGTCGGCTTCTGGATGGTATTTAGCTGCATACTCTTCAAAAGTATCGCATACTTCCACCATGTTCTTTTTATCACATTCACAGCAACCGTCCTTTGGAAGCTCTAATAAATGGCATTTACATAAACACTTTACCTTTCTCATAAGTTAGCTGCTATTTCTGTGTAAACCGTTGGGCCAACTATTGTAGTACACGTTAGCGGAGTGTAATGAACTCCATCACTAAAGTAAGTACTTGCTCCCCCTGGAGGTTGCCCAGAAATATTAGGGTCTGCACAGGTATTAATAAATATGTAATTGTAAGTAGCCTCTTGAGCCGCAAGCCAACTATTATAATTTAGCCTAATTATTTCCTGCGCTCCACTAAATGCTGCGTCCCCGGTAATTGATATTGCGTAAAACTGATAACCTAATCCATTCATAAAATTAGCAACGGTTATGAAATTAGCCTGCATTTGGGCTAAAGTACGCCCAGCCGCAATGTCATTTACACCAGCTAATAAAAGGCAAATATTTTTTGTTCCGGTGCCAGACTTCAATTTGTTGATGCGCATGGTAAACACGTTATACGAAATCGCAATACCGTCCCCGTCTATGTTATCGGCTATTGATTGTAAAGTGCGTGACGGAACTCCCAGATTAGTAAATGACCATTTATAAGGCGTGTTTGCGATAAGTTGATCGCCTACATAAGGAGTCCAGTTGTTTGTGTTTGGTGTAACAGTAAACCCCTCTGTGATTGAATCACCCCAGAAGACACATTGAGATAATCCATAAGCCCCCATTAACCTGTCGCCCTCTGCCTGAAGTTGACCCTGTGTCATCGTGTAGTCGTAAACATCAAATGATGTCCCGCTTTTTAGAGTCATAACGCATGGTAACGTATAAGCAAAACCAGCGGTTGACGGAAGTCCACCTAACCACCCTCCGGTAGATGCAGCTCCGGAACCTTTACCTGCATCAAAATAAGAAACAACACCGTTAAGATAAATCTGAACCCTATTGCTACTAAATGAAATACCAAACACGTTCCACCCTGCTTGAATCTTTGGCAACGCTATCCCGCACGAACACGCTGAGCTTGCTCCGTCCGATGAATAAACACCACCGGCATTTGTCCAATAACCTGTTACGGTGTATATTCTTGCTCCAGATAAAACAGTTTGTCCTAATTGGAACAAGTTTTGAATCTGTACCGGAGTGTCAGAATAGAACGGTAAAAACGCACTATAAGCTGTTTGGTTTGTTATCGGTAAACTAGAATTTAAAGTAATAGTTTGATTTCCACTAAAAACTAAATCGCTTCCAACTTGCGAAGGCGCTGTAAATCCAGAAGGCAAACTACCGCCAAGTACACTGTTATATCCGTTTCCAGTTGAATCGGTTAGTGCTGGAATTGTCAACTTCATTAATGGGTTTGGAGCTGCTGGAATAGGAGTATTTTGAACCCATGATCTGTGCGCATTCATTGTAGCGTAAAGCTCGGCCTGATCAATCGTTCCGGTTCCAACTCCCCATACTGATAACTGTCTTCTGCTGGTGTATGAAGTTGCGTTATTTAAACAGAGTATTCTAAACTCTAAAGTCGAAAGAACGGTAGATGAAAGCGTACTTGTTTTAACTAATACTCCATCATGCCATGTTTGAATAGTTGTTGAATTAATCCTTACATACGACCAAAAGCCATAAGGCGTTGAAGTAGCAATTACAGAGCCTCCGCCACTATTATCGTTAACGCATGAGAAGTTACTCGCTCCGTCTTTAGTGAATGCAAATGCGCCAGTAGCACCACCACCCAAAACACCGGTCTCAATTGCGTTTGATTGTTCCGTTATGCTATTGCACCAGTAAAAGAAACAAGCGTTGTTCAATGCGTATTTAGTAGATGTGCTTGGTGTAAATCCTGAGTTTAAACGATCTCCGTTTTGGAAAGCTCTAAACCCCTGATACATTGTCCAAAAAGGTGTTCCGGACTTTGTTGCGGCGGATGAACCTGGATTAACCGCATTGATAAGAGCGTTACCTTCGTATTGATTATCTAGGAATAGTAATCTTTCAATTTTTGTGAAGTTGTCGTTACCAGCTTTTAGGTTTTCGAAATCCGAACTTATCCCAACCGAAAATGCAGTAGTAGCTGACGGCGACATTGCATCCAAATACAATTGAGCGTCTGGGTCGATTGTGGATGAGGAGCCGGAACGAACCGATGTAGCTATGCCAATTCCTAACATTAGAACTCGTGTATTGAAACTTTACCGCCTGCAAGTGTAATACTTGCTATGTAATAACCGCGACGAACGTAGTAAAATGATCCAGCGTATAGGTTAACGAAATTTCTTGACGCCTTAAAATCAAAAGCATTGCCAGCGGAATCAAATCCGGTACACGCGCTTACTACTGCGTCAGCAACACATTCGATACATATACCTGTTAAGTCATTATGCGCGGAAGTATCTTCGATTGGTAATGTGCCCCCCGTTACCGAAATTATGTCAAGGGCTGAAGGTGATATTTTTCCCATTTTTTAAAAGTTATCTAAAATTGTTAAGCAATCCCATTTAGTAGCGGTTGCGTTGTATTTAAATCTGAAGTAAATAGTCCTTGACACAGTTGTGGTTCCTGTATTTGGCAAGTCAGTTGAAAACCTGTAATTTGTATCGAATGATATGGTTCTAGGAGTCGCGTCACTTGTGATCCTGATATCTAGCTCCTGCCCTTCCGTTGGTGTACCAGACGGGTTATTAAATGTTATGTTTGCGGCCAACAACGTTAAACGAACCAAATCATCCGTGTCGATATTCGGAGTTAACGAACTTGCTGAGGCCGCTGTTTTAATACGTTTCTGTGTTTTAGCGTTCCAAGTACCTGAGGTTATTACACCAACCGAAGTGAGTGATCCCAGTGTAGTAAGAAATGAACCGAGGTATGTTAGTAAATTTGATAAAAGAGCTTTAACCGTAACCCCACTCTGAGTTAATGCGATGTAATCTGAACTTGCCAGGGTTCCCGCTGCGTCTAAATTTGATATTTTTTTGTCTCCGGCCATATTGCAAAATTATATTAATGTGTTATTTTTATAGGCTATTGTAACATTATATTAGTATTTTATACCCATTTTCCTGTAATAAGTAGCCGCTGTCATTTGCCAGTATTGCCGGGCTGTCCGTATTGTAATAATTAACGGGCTTGGTAGCTACTTTTACATCCCCCGCTATGTAGTTTTTTTGAACAAAAGAGTTGTTAAGTTCGTAACTTATCTCTATACTGGTAGGATTTTCGTTTACACCAACTAAATCCGGGTTTTGTTCAATCATCTCAATAGCTTTATCTACGCTACCGTGTAATTGAAGCGCTAAATCTGGTATTGTTTGCGTGCTCGAAGCTGTGTATTTCTTATTAAATGCCATCTGTTCTGGTTGCGTTTATGTTATATGAATAAGAATCATTCCCATCCTCTGTTAATTCCACTAAAATATCTCTAAACCCGTCCCGCTCCATTTGAGTGTTAATGACGTTTCTAAGCGTCCCTGATTGACCAGACGAAGCGGAATATAATATAATACCAACCCCAGCTGTTGGAAATTGTTTCCACGCTCCCTGAACAGTGTTTATTATAAGGATAGCACACTGCTCGTCGCTATTCCCTACTTTTAAATCTCCATCTTTAAAGACAAGATCCCCCGTTTCATCTATTAAAATATCTCTAGCCATTTTTTATCGGTTTTAAATAAACGGGCAGGGACTAACCCTTACCCGTACTCGCCGGAACCCACACCGACTAAGTGCCAGTACCGTGTTTAATTATTGTATTTTCAATATTGGCTTTTACTGTTGGTGTTAATTGTGTTGTTACTGGCGGAACTGTAAGCGCCTTTAAAGATGCCGCCCCATCATTTGGAACCGGAACCCAAACAGTAAAAACATTAAGCAATGAGTTTAATTTATTCTCTAAATTATTTAGTTTAGTCACCAGATCAACCACCTTAACAAGTCCACCGTTTGCATCACCACCCAAATACATTGCATCTATTTCACTAAACATTGAAATGTAAGCGGATGAATCGCTCATAAATGATACTAATACCTTGCTTCCGACTTTTGGAAATACTATATTTCCGGTACCGGAATCCGGGCAAATACGAACCTGTTGAATGTCAGGGAAGTCTGCCAACGGTACGCAATAGCATGTTTTAGTCGTTGCGTCATAAGAATCAACGGTACACACTAAAGAATCGTTCCCTCCGGCCTTACGATCTACAAAAGCTGTAAGCGCTGCTATTAATCTTGCTTTTTCTTCTGGTAATAACATTAATCTAACTTTAAGCCTAATTCAAAAATTTGTCTATACCCTCCGTCAACACTAAACGCCCTGCGTACTGATTTTATTAAATACGTTCCGTCTCGCTCGGGTAACTTAACACTTGTCATTTTTAACCGGTCACCGTGTCTTAAATATGGTTCCCCAAAAGTTATAAATGACCCCCTAAAACCGGTGTATTTTTGTTCCTTTACTCTTTTTTCAGCTATTGTTTTTAGTTCGGATTTCGTCTTTACATTGTAGTAATGGTATGTTCTTTGCTCCCCGTCAGGATCACCCGACTCAGCTTCTATCCTGGTATTATCTGGAAGCATTGATATACACTTAACTTTGATCGTATAATCTTCTTCTCTTTGATAATCTAAGTCGTTAGAGTTTATGCAGACCTGTTCCATTTTAAACTCTGCTTCGTTTGTGTCCGCTGCGTTGCTAGCAAATCCTATGTACAACTTTGTTCCAATGAAATAAGTGTAAAGCCCGTACAAGTCTTTTAACTTATCAAATATCTCAGCCGGGGTTGCGTTACTTGCCCTGAATTGACCTAGTTTTATATCGTCAACCAGCTCATAACTAATATCGTTTGTAATGTCGTTATAATCCCCTTCGTTGAATATGTAATCAACCAACTGTTTTAAAGTGATGTTATCACTAATAATCTTTTTACGTTTAAGCGGCTTTCCTTTTTTACTGGTAGTTACTACGGTGAACTTTTTAGGGTATGTCACCTTAAACTGTTTCATTAAGAACATGTAATCCTCACAGTCTAATTGTACCGGAATATTTGCCGAAACGTGAGATATAAAACCTTCAAATAATAACCGCCTATTTGGATGGTACCCGGCTTCGATCTTTATTTTATCTTTACGTTTAAATATTGGATTTGACCCTGTGAATAGATTAACGCCACTCTGAGTCAATTTTCTTGGAACGGTGATTTGTGCGGTATCTGTTAAAAACTCATAACCTTCATTTATAGCAAAGTTATTGCAGAAGTCAAACTCAACTTCTTCGCCCGTTTCTTTAGTTATGGTTATCCACGATCTACCTCGTAACATTACTCTAAATCAAATGGTGAATCACTAGAGCAAATAAGCTCATAATCTACTACATTTCTGGTTCCTTCACGCTGCCTTATAATCGGCTTATCAATAACCAGGTTAAAGACACGGAAATATTCTAATAAGTTACTCTCAATAGTTAGCGTCTCTGGGCACGAAACAATCGCTTGCAAACCCTCTAATAGTTCAATAGGCGGTAAATTGGCGTAGTTACTGGCAAGGCTTCCCTTAATCACAATATCATAATCGCCATCGCTCATGTACTCTTTAACCGTTCCGTTACGCCCAGATATTGGCGTTTTTACAATATTTCTTTCGTTTGAAATTTCCAGTAAAGCAATATCTAAAGTTAACCTGTTGCCAGTTACATTGTTTCCATCGTTATCTGTATAAGATGGTGAAATAAGTGTAACCACATCCCAAATCGGAAGCCCGAATAAACCACCCTTTTTACTGTAACCGTAACGATCAGACTGTTCGTAAGTACCTTGTTCAATCGCTATTTTTTTATAATCTACATTGAAAAACTTGGGCTTCAATAAACCAAGTCCAGCACCTTTAAGTATTAGCTTGGACTGACCTTCAAACTGTTTTGCAAGTGGTATTAATATGCTATTGTTCATCGTCTTGCTATTAAATTTGCGTCATTTAAAACTTCCAAAAGTCCCTCGCTCCACATTTCCTTTACCTGACCAACCGCCTCTGTCATGTTCTCAACTTTTATGTTTACATCACCTAATCTGTCCAACTGAATGTTAATATTTTGAGGACGAACCCCACTTATTTCGGTAGGTGATCCGATAGCAGCCGATGCTTTAGTTCCGGTAGATTCTTTCTCTTTTTTAAGCCCTCCTATTTGCCCGGCTTTTAACGCCTGCATTCCGTCCGAAATAATGGCAATTGATTTGATGTACTCGTCTGCTCCGATCTTACCTTTGTTCAGCATTCTACCAAGAGCCAAGCTCATCTGTTGTAGCTCTTTTTCAGCTACTAAACTTTGTGCTTTTCCTTCCGATCCTGGTGTTACGTATTTATCCTGTACTGTTTTTTGTAAGTCTAGGTAATTCTGCATGGGAGATTTTAACCCCATTGAACTAGCAAAAGCAAATGTTTGCTGTTCCTGCATTGTACTTGTCTTGGCTCCAAACGCAGCGAAAACACGATCCATTTGGTTTATACCACCAATAACCGCGTTAAACTGTTTTAGCATGGATCCAACCCAAGAAATAGTGTTGTTAATTATACCGCTTTGCGACTCGCCAATATTTGCCTTTAAACGCTCCCACTCATTACCCATGCGGTTAATGTTTGATGTTACGCTACGGGTTGCGTTGTTTAACTTAGCTCCAAATGTTTTTTCTAGCTCATCACCAAACTTAACAAGGAAAGTTTCGGAGTCGATCAACCCCTCTTTCATTGCCTCACCAAGTTGCTTAGTTGTCATTCCCATTGCGCGGGCACCAATCTGGAAAGCTCCCGGTATTCGCTCGGCTAATTGACCCCTAAGTTCTTCAGCTGATACGGTACCTTTTGAAATCATTTGTCCTAAGGCGAGGAACGATCCTTCCGTTTGCTCGGCGCTAAGTCCTAAAACTGTTGATGCCTCTGAAACTTGTCTAAATACTTTGTTTGCCTTTGCGCCCTGTATGTTAGAACCCATTACGGATCCTGAGAAAGTTTTGTACCCGTTTTGAGCTGCTTGCAAACTAAGTCCCAACCGATCTACCTGGTAATTGAGATACGATAAATTTGCCCGACCCTCTCCTTCCGTCCGTGAACTTGCAATAATGGCGTTATTAAACGATGCCATTGCAGCGGTAGACATTACGACAGAC
>Ga0247723_1001763_pt1 | contig 12258 bp, 23 predicted proteins | sample MSEWelMarce5H_FC_FD_189079 | JGI IMG/M metagenome (GOLD analysis project Ga0247723, IMG submission 189079) | Subsurface sediment microbial communities from gas well in West Virginia, United States - MSEEL Well Study Marcellus 5H_FC | ecosystem: Environmental > Terrestrial > Deep subsurface >...
TGATCGATGTTATGCAGGTCGCTGGCGCGGTGGGGATGGCTACACCAGTTGGCAGGGGGTTAGCCGCTGTCGGCTTGCCTACGGCTGGCTTGGCGGGCGCGGCCACTATCGGCGCAACTGAGGCTGGTTTAGTTGAGGCCGCTAGTTCGCAGATGTCTGGTGCGCCCTATCAAGTGACAGACATTCCGATTGGCGCGGCTGGTGGTGTGATTGGTCAAAAGCTGATCAACATTGTCGGATCGCTGGTCAACACAATCCGCCGCCTTGGGCCAACACAGGTCTTGGGGCCAGATGGCAGGCTTTTGCCCGGCCCTGCAAAGATGGTGCGGGATGCTGGCCTTGATCCAGATCAGGTTTCCGCAAGCGTTGCTGCCCAAATACAAAAGCAAGTAACGGCTGGCGTGGCTCCAGAGGCCGCTGCTGTCACCGCTATGTCTAGGGGCCTGCCTACACCTGTTCCTATGACACAAGGCCAGCTAACGGGCAGCAAGGGGCAACAGCTTGCCGAAGATGCAATGGCAAGTGGAGCATTTGGCCAAAGCGCAGAGCAAACAATGCAGACTTTCCGCGCTGGGCAACAAGCAGCTTTGCGTGAGAACGTCACAGGCATGATGGAAGCCTTAGCGCCGGGCGCGGTTCCTGTTGCTAAGGGTGAGGGCGGCAGGCTGGCGCAAGAGGCATTGGCTGCTCTACGCGCTGGCGACAAGGCGCGTGCAGATGATCTTTACAAGCAAGCCCGCGCGTCGGGTGCGGCTTACGTCACCCCAGACGAAGCGGTCAATATTACTGATGCGGTGCGCGGAACTTATAGAGACTTAAGCAGCCCGATTGCCACACCGAAGGTCGATCAGTATTTACTGCGGCTTGATGAGATCATGGCCAATGGTGGTGATGTAGGGGCGTTACAGTCATGGCGTCAACAGGTTAGCAGCCTTCGTTCTGGCGTCCCAACTCCAGATGGGGTGGTTGCGGGAAAAATCCTTAACGACTTTGACTCACGACTAGAAGCTGCGGTTGATAACCAACTTGTGATTGGGGACCAGCAGGCCGTAAAAGCATGGTCAAATGCGATTAAGAACTGGAGAGAATACAAGAATACTTGGGAAAGCAAAGGCGGCATCCTGAGCGTGTTGACCGAAGAAGGCATTCGAGATGGGTCGCTTGCTCTCAAGGTTGCGCCCGAAAGTGCCGCTAACGCAATCTTCACCATGACGGCATCTGGCCTTGCATCAAAGACAGGACTGCCGCGTGATCTACTGACGCTCAAAGCAAAACTGCCGACTGAACAGTGGGATCGACTGCGGCAGGAAGCATTTCTTAGGCTGACAGAGACGCTTGAAAAGGTGGGAACTGGCGGCGCAGAGAATGTTTCTGGCTTGGCATTCAAGAAGGCGTGGGTAAACTTGCTGAAGAACAACCCCGGCGTTGTAAATACATTGTTCTCTAAAGCAGAGCGCGACACGATTACGCAGTTTGCTGACGTTGCTGCCAGAGCGACAAGCACCGCAGTTAACGCATCGAACAGCGCAAATGCGGCGGCGGGATTGATTCAGCGCCTTGGCTCTGGATTTACAAAGACAGGTGCTGGTCAGTTCATCCTTCAGAATACTTTGGGGAAGCTAATTCGTGAACCATATGGCGCTGCAGTCGCTACGATGGCAACGGCTGGCGCTAAGGCTCCAACCCAGATCGTTGGAATGCCATCTGCGCTTGGCGTTGGCGCTGGTGCAGGTGCTGCGCTTTCGCAGGAAGAACAACTTGGCCCGCGCATTCCGCTGGTCGGACGCATGACAATCGGTGGTCAGCAATGATGCTATGCAAACACCCCATTTTCGTGTTAAATGACACGCAAGGAGATCATAAATGAGCTTGCAAGTAGCATCACCGTTTCAGCAGTTCTTTGGTCGGGATGGTTCTCCGCTTGACAACGGTTTTGTTTACATTGGGACCGTAAACCTAAACCCAGAAACAAATCCGCTGACAGTTTACTTTGATGATGCGTTGACGATTCCGGCAGCGCAGCCGCTGCGAACTTCAAATGGTTACATCGTGCGCAACGGATCTCCAGCGCGGGTCTACACTTCTCAGGAAGATTTCTCGCTGACCGTGCGCGAGAAAAACAGCGTCTTGGTTTATACGGTGGCCGATGCCACTTCGTTGTCGAACCTTCAAACGCAACTTGCCGCTGGGTCAGGCTCATCTCTAGTGGGTTACAATCAGGGCAGCACTGGCGCAGTCAATCGCACTGTTCAATCCCGCCTGCGTGATTACGTTTCGGTCAAAGACTTCGGCGCCGTTGGCGACAACACAACTGACGATACTGCCGCAATTACTGCCGCTTTTGCAACAGGTTTGAGCATCCATTTCCCTGCTGGCACATACAAGATAACTGCTGACATCAATGTGTCGTCCAACACTCGCATCTCTGGCGATGGCATTGGCAAGACAATTATCGCGGCTGATCTTGCTACGAATGGCGACTTGTTCATTCACCCTGACGGGGTGAGCAATGTTGAGTTTTCTGGAATTACCTTCCGAGGCAATCCGGCGCAAAACGGCGCTGGCAACAAAGCCTTTGGTGTTTACGTTGAAGGCTCAAACAACATCCGATTTGAAGGCTGTTCTTTCGACACCTTCACGACACATTCATTGACAATCCGAAAAGCAGACGGTGCTTGGATTTCTGGTGGCGTTGAGAACTCTCAAACAAGTGTTGACAATCTTCTTGCCAAGTCGTGTCAGAATGTTTGGGTGGTGGACTGCGTGTTCGACTATGCAGGGTCAAACCACTTTGCTGCGTTTGGCGCAAACGGCCTGCACATCACGGGCTGTGTGTTTACCGAAAATACCACAATCACAGACATTTTGATTGATGACGCATCTCAAACGACTGTGCTTCAAGACTATGCAGTGAACACCAATGTGTTTATTGACAACTGCCAAGGCACCACATCTTGCCGCCTTGACGGATGTGCTACAGGGTCTGTTTCGAACAGCAAGTTTGGTCTTATCAAGTCTCGTTCTTATGACTTCGATCAGCAGAAACTGAACTTGTCTCAGCCATTTTTCTGGTTCAACTATCTGGATCGTGGCATCCGCATCCAAGGCAACATCTGCAACCAGATCGAGACCAGAACTGGCGACAGCATTTCCATCGTGGGCAATACGGTCACATCAACTGCGAACTCAGACAATCTTGTTGTTCTTGCGAACAATGGTATCGCATGGGGTGGCGGTGTTGGGACTGTTTTCGACAACACTACGACTGCATCTGAAAGCACTGTGAACCAAACGGCCACTGGCAACACGCTTGTGTCGCTCCATGCCAGCGTCACTGGTATCACTTACGGAGCAACAAACCCACAGCAGTATGCAAGCTGCTTGTCAAATACTGCTGCTGTTTACAACGGCGGCTCTTTTGCCAATGTAGTTTCTGCACCCAATGACAACTGGAACTACTCTTACACTCTTGGATCGACGCACGTTGACCAAGGAAATTTGTTCCGCTCCGTTGTTGGCACTCAGACCGCTGACATGGGTGTTCTGTTGAATCAGGGCGCAAGCAAAGCAAGGCTTCAAGGGGCAACCTTTTCTACGGATTACTGGCTGGCTTCTAACTGGAATGCATACTCAGATGTAATTGACAGCGCGTCGTATTATGCTGTTGGTGAAAAATTCAGCCCGTCAACTGGCACTTGGAACATCTCCATTGGCTCTGCTGTCAACACTTCACCGACAACTTATCTGACTGTTGATAACGCTGGAAGCCTTTATCCAGCAGCGACAACAGGAACTCAAAATTTGGGGACTGCCTCAAAGCGTTGGAAAGAGGTCTTCGCCGCAAACGGGACAATCAACACCTCTGATGAGAGGCAGAAACAAGACATCCGCAACCTCAGTGATGTAGAAAAAGCTGTTGCAGTTCGGCTTAAGTCTTTGATCAAGGCGTTCCGCTACAAAGATGCAGTAGCACTTAAGGGTGACGCAGCCCGCTTGCATGTCGGGGTTATCGCGCAAGAAGTCAAAGCTGCCTTCGAAGCTGAAGGCCTTGATGGCTTTGAATACGGCATCTTGTGCTACGACCAGTGGGAAGAAAAAACTGACGCGGAAGGCAATATCTTGATCGAAGCTGGCGACAGCTTTGGGGTTCGATACAGCGAGCTTGCAATGTTTATCATTGCGGCGATTTAAGGAGGCAATGATGACGATCAGACAACAAGGCGGCATCTTCGGTCGCAACCCTACGTTCAATAATGTCGGCGTCACGGGCGCGCTTACGGGGCTTTCAGACCTATCTATATCTGGCAACCTTATCGTGGCAAGTGGCAAAGGCATCGATTTTTCCGCCACTTCCGGCACAGGCACAAGCGAGCTGTTCAGTGACTACGAGGAAGGGACGTGGACGGCAACTTATGGAGCCAACACTGACGCGGGGATCTATACTAAAATAGGCCGTCTTGTTTATGTTGATGTCCTGCTCTCCAAAAACAGCGCCAGCTTTTCGTCTATCACTGGCCTACCATTTACGGCTGCGAGCGGCGGGTATTCGGGCGTGTTTACTTGGGGCAGAGTGGCAAGAATGGACGTATTGGACCTAACTACCCCGTGCAGGATCTCTGTCTCAGGAACAACCATTAACTTCACAACAAACGTGGCAACAGGCGCAGATGCAGCATTTACTGTAACCAGTGACGCACTCGGCGCTGTTCGTGCTGGCTTGTCTGGTGTGTATTACGTCTAATAAAACCAATGCGCTCTGAGCGTGGACAGTCCAGCCATAGGAGGTAAAAATGGCGCTGACTAAAGAGACGAAGAACGACAAGATTGAGGTGCTGCAACTGGCTGCGGGCTATCCCGTGGTTCAGGTCCGCACGGCCACGATCATCGCGGAAGACGGCACCGAGATCAGCCAGACCTTCCATCGCCATGTGCTGACGCCAGACGCTGATCTAAGTTTGGAAGATGCCGATGTGGTAGCTATTGCCAACGCAGTATTTACTGATGAAGCAAAATCCGCTTACGCGGCGTCTCAAGAGGCAAAATGATGGAACGTGAACCTGTCCAGTTGTTTTGTATTGTTTTCAGCACCGTATTCAAATCGGTGTTGCGCCCAGTAATTCTGAAATAAGGAGGCAATGATGCCAAGAACTTCAGTTTCGGTCACTGCACAGAATACTTTTTCGGACCCAATCCGAATTGTTGGCAGTTTTGACCTTTCCATCAGCGGAACGTTCGTCGCAACGGTTGTTGTGCAACGATCCGAAGACGGCACAACGTGGCGCAATGTTGACACATGGACGGCAGCATCTGAGGAAGTTGGGTATGATCCAATTTCGAATTTCTATCGGGTTGGTGTAGCAACCGGGGGATTCACATCTGGCACTGTCGTTGCATCAATCAACGGCTATGACATCTGGCCACCGCGCATCTAAGATGAGCAGCGTCCAGATCACCCCGCAGGAATTGGAAGACATGCTAAATCGTGCAGCGGTTCACGGCGCAAAAAAAGCGCTTGAAGATTTAGGGCTGCATGATGACAGCGCTTCTGATGATATTAATGAGATTCGCAGCTTGCTATCGTCATGGCGTGAGACGCGAAGGGCGATCTGGGCGACAACTGTGAAAGTGCTGACAACGGCCACGCTTCTGTTCATCAGCGGCGCGGTTTGGATGACGCTCAAAGATAAAGTAGGCCAATGAGGCCGATCAGTGAAATCATTGTCCACTGCACGGCCACGCGGGCGGAATGGATGGCGGGCCGACCGACCAGCGAGAAGGTGGCGGAAGTGCGGCGCTGGCATGTCGAGGACAATGGCTGGAAAGACATTGGCTATCACTTCCTGATCGACCGTGATGGAACCGTTGCCAAGGGCCGACCGATTGAACAGGTCGGCGCGCATACGATGGGCCGAAATACTGGGTCTATCGGAATCAGCTTGTTTGGCGGTCATGGGTCGGTTGCAAACGGAAAGTTTGAAGACTCGTTCACGCCTCTGCAAGACGCGGCGCTTCACGCGCTGATCGTAAGGCTGATGGCTATTTACAAAATCGCAAAAGTAAGTGGGCATAATCAGTATGCTGCCAAAGCCTGCCCGGGCTTCTATGTTCCGGGCTGGCTTGGAAAATCATCATCTGCAAACATGAACGGATAACAAAATGAAACCTGAAGAATTTGGTGGCATCGTCCGCGCCTTGGTGTCGGCTCTGGGCGGGTATCTTGTCGGGCAGGGTCTGTTGGACTCTGAAACCGCAATGACGATTGGCGGGGCTATCACAACGATTGTGGTGGCGTTCTGGTCGATCTACTCCAAGCGCAAGGCGGTTTGACATGGACGGTCTTTATAAAAACATTGCTGAAAAGAAAGCACGCATCAAGGCTGGCTCTGGCGAAAAGATGCGCAAGCCCGGCACTAAGGGTGCGCCTACCAAGGCGGCATTCGTAGCATCTGCAAAAACTGCAAAGCCTGCCAAGATGGCGAAGAAGAAATGAAAGACAGTCGGTTGGAGAAAGTGGGTGTGGCTGGCTACAACAAGCCTAAGCGCACACCAAACCATCCGACGAAAAGCCATGTGGTTGTCGCCAAGGAAGGCGACACCATCAAGACGATCCGCTTTGGCCAACAGGGTGTGAGCGGATCGCCTGCCAAGAAGGGCGAAAGCGAGGCTGACAAGAAGCGCCGGGCAGCATTCAAGGCCCGCCATGCTAAGAACATTGCCAAGGGGAAAATGAGCGCCGCGTTTTGGAGTTCAGTGACAAAATGGTAATGTTTTGGACGGCGCTGGTGAAACTGATCACGGCAATCTTGTCTATGATGTCAGGTTGGTTCGCTGGCAGAGCGGCTGGGTTAAAGACAGCCAAGATCGAGGAATTGCAAAGCTATGCTGACACTTCCAAAAAGATCGACGAGGTTAGGCATATGCCTGACGCTGACGCTGCTGCTGCATGGCTCAAAGAACGCGGGCGGCAGTAGCTGGCTTTCCATTTGGCCGAAAAAACTTTCCGTGAAGTTCACGCGATGCTTTTTCATATGCTTCGGATGCCTCATCTTCTGTGTTGAAAACACCAAGATGAATGCGAATAGAAGCCTGCCAGCGCCCATCAGATTTTCTATATTGAGCGCCATTTCCGCTGCGGCTTATGTTGGCTTGGTTTTGGTGAGGCGTGCAAAGACGCAAATTTTCTATACGATTGTCAGAACGATTGCAGTTAATGTGGTCAAGTTGAGTTGCCTTTGGGATTGGCTTTCCATGATAAATTACCCAAGCAAGACGATGTGCCATATATCGTTTTCCGTTTATGACAACGCTAATATACCCGGTAGGTTGAGCGGCAACAATTTGCTTCCCAGAATACCTTTTATTCCACATCCCTACGCTGTTAATGCGGCCACTTTTGATCGTAGTTACATCCCTTTTTTTCCATGTCAAAATGCCAGAATGTTCATCATATGACAAAACAGATTGTAGAAAACCAACATCGTCCATCATGGAGCCTCCATATGTTTCAAATGTCTGCATATCATCCTATGGTGATGTTAGCAATAACTTTGATGCTATCTGGCTGCGCAACCGTTCCAAACAGTGAGGCAATATGTGATGGCACGGCGCAAAGCAGGACGGCCCATGCGCAGGCACTGGTTGAGGATGGTGGGCCGCAATCACTGGTCACGGGCGCGTTACTGATCCAACAGATCGACGCCGGGTGTGAACAATGACACCCCGGCAGCGCGAAATCTACGACATGGTAAAGAAACTTGGCGGCAAGCGGGCCGCAGCGCGGGCATTGAACCTTGACCCAAAGACAGTTCGCCGCGCCTATATCGTCGCAGAAGCATGGATAAACGCTGACGATGGAATCAAGGCTGCTTTAGAAACAACTGGCCTGTCTATGGAAAGCGGCAGGCATGGCTGGCGGCGAGTGCAGAACAAAGAAACGGGATCGTGGGATTCGGTTTTTTGGAAGGCCGATGCGGCGCAAGATGATCTAACATCATGGGCCGATCTATTCCGTGAAGCGCTTGGGTCTGTGCCTGAACCATTACCAGCGCCAATGCCTGACAATGTGTCGCATGATCTGCTGCCGCGCTACATCGTTGCTGACATCCACTTTGGCATGAAGGCATGGAAGGATGAGGCGGGCGAGGAATACAGCATTGAGATCGCCGCTAAACGGCTGGCAGAGGCATCTGCGATGCTTATCAATGCCGCGCCTTATACGGATCGCGCCATTATTTTGAATTTGGGCGATACACTCCATCAGAATGACGGCAAGAACATGACACCGACATCAGGCCACATCCTCGATGTTGATGGTCGTTTCGCACAGGCAGCTATGGCTGCGGTTAGATCGCACGTTGCTTTGATCGAGGCTATGAAGGCGAAGCATAAACACATTGAGGTCGTGATGCTGGCTGGAAACCATGATCCAGACTTCACGCATATGCTCGCCATTGCATTGGTCATGCGCTACGAACTGGACGAGCGCGTGACTGTCCACTTCAATCCCGCCAAACTATGGGTCTGGGAATTTGGTCGCAATATGCTGACTGCACACCATGGTGATAAGACCAAACCTGAGCGCCTAGCAATGCAAGTGGCTGACCTTTATGCTCCCATATGGGGACGTACATACTGGCGGTATCTAGATTCCGGCCACATCCACCAAGACAGCAGCAAAGACATCGGCGGCATCTTCTGGGAATCGCACCGGGCCATCACAACCCGTGACGCGGCTGCGGCTGGCTTTGGCTATACGGGCAGATCAACAATGAAGTGCATTACTGTGCATCGTGAGCGTGGCGAGGTCATGAGGCACACCGCAGCGATAGGGTGATGCGTGGCCTCGGCTGGGAAGATAAGCAGTCTTGCCACGCTGCGGGTGTTTTGAAGCCACCGCCCGCTGGGCCTGATTATATACCATGAAGCCACTGTTCGACCAATGGCAAATATTTGTGATCTTCCCCGTATTTCTCAACCCAAGATGCTTTGCCATTGTGGATCGCATCAGGGCCGTCTTGATGGTGCGCCTTGCAAAGTGGTATCACCTCAAAGTCACTAGCTTTAGACGACCCATAGCGCCCGCAGATCACATGATGTGCGTCACTTGGCCCGTGCTTCAAGCAGATCACGCAGGGCAATTGTTTGACGCGGGCAAGATGCGCCCGCGCCTTGGTTGTGCCACGCTCGGCCTTGGGTTTCTTCTGACCCAGTGGGCCGCGTCCTGCTAGGTCAGCCATCTTTCCCACTTCAAGCATTGCACATTGTTTTTCTGTGCCATTTCGTAGAGGTCAGTAACCTTTGCTTTGGATTTCTTAGCGCGTTGTATGGCCGCTTCGATACGGTCTTTTTCTTCATACAGCGGCGGCAGTTTAGCATAGGCGGCGGTTTTCATAAACGGCTTTAGTATCCAGTGCATGATTACATCCCCAACGCTGCGCGATACATGGTCTCGATTGCTTCTTCTTCAGCCAGATCATCGGCGCGTTTCTTCCGCAGCGCCACGACCTTGCGCAGAACCTTCACGTCAAAGCCTGATGATTTGGCCTCGGCATAGATCGCTTTGCGGATCTCGGTTTCGTCATCGATGGTGGCATTTTGCGCCTCGATGCGCTCCACGATCTGAAGCAGTTCTTGGTTAATGTCTTGCATATCAGTTCCTCGGTTTGTTTGCTGGTAGGGTTTTGAGCGCGGCTTTTCCTGCATCGGTCAATCGCCAATGATTGCCGACAGTTTCAATCACAAAGAATGGTCCATCGTCTGGAGCATCTACACGTTCAGCCCATCCAACTAATTCAAGGCTGTAAAGTGCTGCGCCATGAACACCGCTGTGAATTGATGTAAAAACTTCTTGCCCGTATTGCTCAATGTCTTTGAGCGCTTGCCACCTTGTGGCGTTTAGTCTTGGTTTCATTTGATCTCCTTTTCAGACCACTCAACACCATGTCGAGCGCCATATTCATAAATCGTTTCAATCAGATCAGACATCTGCGGCTTAGTCAGCTTTGACGACCTAAACCCCAGCGGGAATGGACCTGATCCATCCAAGCCTTCTGCGAATGCCACCTGATGACCTAAAGAGTGCATAAACGCGCACTTCCAAGTCTCAGGCGTCCATCTGCGGCCTTCTGGGCGGGCCATTGCCACATCGGTCAGCATGGCCCAAAGTTTGTCGTTTTGCTCCAAGGTCCGATCACCGCCCGCAATGGTCACGGTCGAGAAGTCTGGCGCGGCGTCTATAAGCTGGTGGGCATAGAGGCGCTGCCGTGGGCCTGTGAGGCGGACCTTGTATGGCATCAGCCTGCGCCCTGATTGGTCCAGTATGAAACCATCACTTCGCCGACCTCATCGCGGGGTATGTCCAGTTCCTTCGCCACCTTGTCCATCGTCATCGAGGCCAAGGCGTGCCATATGCCGCCCGCTTCTTCTACAAGGCGTTCATATGTAGCAATGATTAGTTTTCGATCAGACATTGAACTTCTCCCGCAGCTGCTGAAGTTTCATTTCCAGATCGCCCAAGAACTTGATGACCTCGGCCTTGATGTCTGTCTGCGTGGCGTGATCTGCGTGGACCCGCTGCATCCAGAAATTCATATCGCCGGGCATCCTTGGGTCGAAGCTGACGAAATCACACCATTCCCGGCCAGTGCACATCATCTGCACCTGCATCTGGATCATGTATTGAGATGGAACCTTGCCATCCAGCAGCGTTTCGATGTGGGTGGCAGAGTTTGGGCATTTGATTTCGATCAACCCATCCGATCCCACCAGCCCGTCAGGTGATGCACCAAAGCCCGCGATGGTCGGGTGTGGGACAAAGCCTGTCTCCACCACTGTTTCACCTGTCATCAGTTCATAGGCCATGCGGGCCTGTGGTTCGGTATCTGTGCCATGCTGCATGGCGGCGCTGGTGAAACCTTTTACCGATGTTTGTGTCAGGCGCTCGGTGATAAGCTGGGCCATGTAGTTAGCCCGGCTGGCCGCATAGCCAGACTTTGTTTTGGCCATCATATCGGCGGTGCGGGATGCTGTGACACATCCCAACCGCGCTGCGAACCATTCCTCAGAGCGCTGTTCCATTTGCCACCCCCAATGCTGCTTTTTTGGTCAGCATGGCGATTGCGTCAATCGCTTGCTTTTCGGTCATGTCTTCCAACTGTTTGACTTTCCAGTAAGCGCAGAACTTTGCCTCGTCTGTGTTTGTGTCAAACATCAGGTCGCTCATGTCCACATATTGCTCTTTGCTGATCAGCTTGCTCGGCTCGACCTTTGGCGCGGCTTTCGCAGCGGCGTTGCCATCGTCATCTTCCGGCGCAATGCCTGTCAGGCTTTCAAGGCCGATCCGCTTGGCATAGGTCGTGGCCGACTTCATGCCCTGCATATCTTGTTTGTTGATAATCAGCGGCACATCGCAGGAAACGCTGGTTTCGCTGGCGCCATGAACCAGCATCGTGCGCATCACAGCACCTTGTTCATCCCGCACCATCATATGGAACATTGCAATGCCTTGCTCGGTCAGTGCTGGGATGGCGACCGAAACCACATCGGCCAAATCCGCGTATTTCGATTTAAACGCGGGGTTGGTTGCGCCTTTCACAACTTTGCCCATGCCAGCCTGCGCTGCGCACAAAGCCATGTAGATGTTTTTATGTTCGCTCATCTCAGAACCCCAATCCATAGCCCAAGAAAAACAGGCCGTAGCCCATGACAAAGAGCATCACAGCCCCAACTGCATCTTCAATCCACTCACGCATTAGTAAAACTCCACTTCGTTCCAAAGAGACAGGATGGCGTCCTGCAACGCTTGCGGCAATTCTTTGATGTTGAACGGCGTGTCCAGAATGAACAACTGGTCAACCTCAATCGTGTTCATATCCACCTCTTGCCAGACAGGCGAACCCGGCACACCAAAGTCTGTGCGGACGCTCTCTGCAACGAAGCGCACCTTGATTTCTTCGCCCTTGTAGTATGCTTGCATGGTCTTTTCTCCCATTCTTGCGTTGTTCGTCTAACATCGGTCTAACGATCTTGCTTGCGCTTGTAAACAACTATTTGCATCAGGCGCAACTTTATGCAAGATGGACGCATGGAAAACACACCACGCATCGCTCTGGCCCAGCACATCAAGGCCGAAAAAATGAAGAAGAAAGAGTTTGCTGAGATGCTCGGCGTCAGCGCATCGCAGTTGTCGCGCTGGCTGTCTGGCGCAGTCATTCCCGATCGAATGTCAAGGAAGTTTGTGGAATTTGCCACCAACCAGGC
>Ga0247723_1001764_pt1 | contig 12256 bp, 17 predicted proteins | sample MSEWelMarce5H_FC_FD_189079 | JGI IMG/M metagenome (GOLD analysis project Ga0247723, IMG submission 189079) | Subsurface sediment microbial communities from gas well in West Virginia, United States - MSEEL Well Study Marcellus 5H_FC | ecosystem: Environmental > Terrestrial > Deep subsurface >...
ACTTTTCAAATCACGTCACTTACGTTGACGCTGGACTAGGAAGGTAGCCCTTAGTGGCAACAGGTTTTCCTACTTCTCTTGATGCGTTGACTAATCCGCTTTCTACGGATGCGTTAACTAGTCCTTCTCACGCTGACCAGCATGCTGATGTGAATGATGCTGTTGAGGCGTTGCAGGCTAAAGTGGGTGTGACTGCTTCGGCTGTTGTTACTAGTTTGGATTATAAGGTTAATAAACCGTTGAACTCGGATGTTTTGGCGGCAATCATACTAATGGACGTCGGCGCATGAAAACGTGTACTAGGTGCGATAAAGAAAAAGAACTAGTCGAGTTCTATAAAGAGCGTTTGTCTAAAGATGGTTTTCAAACAGTCTGTGTTGCTTGTACCAGAATCGCACAGGCTATTTACCATAAAGAATGGTATCAAAAAAACAAAGAGTCAAAACTTTTGTCTAACGCTAAATGGCATGCCGAAAATCCAGACAAAATGAGCGAATACCAAAAGTCGTATTTAAAATCTCACCCAGAACAATCAAGGTTGAAAGGGAGTCGCCGCAGGGCGCGTAAATTAAACGGTGGTGTTTACTCTGTGACAGTTAAGGAAATTGCTGACATGTTGAAACGCCCATGTTTTTATTGTGGCGAAGAATCGAAACACATTGACCATATTGTTCCGTTGTCCCGTGGTGGTCGCCATAGCATCGGCAATTTGATACAGGCGTGTGCTTCGTGTAACCTATCTAAAAGCAACAAATTCGTAATTGAATGGAGCGCGTAGTATGGCATCGGGTGACAGAGTTGAATCTAGGTTGGGTGGTCCAACACAGTTGGGTACTTCGACTACAACTATTTGTACTGCGGCTTCGGGTGTTACTGAGGTTATTAAGCAGATTGTTATTTGTAATACGGATACGGTTGACCGTACTGTGACTTTGGCTATTGGTTCTGCGGCTACTGCTGCGAATCGTTTGATGTCTTCGTTGCCTATTGGTGCGAATGATGTGATGGTTTGGGATACGGCACTTGTGTTGTTGACTGGTGAGACGTTGCAGGGTTTGTCGGATACGGCTTCTAAGGTGACGGTTACGGTTGTCGGTTGGGAAAAGACCAACTAGTTATGGGAATTTCTGTTGGCTTGGGTTTGTCTGCGTTGTTGCCTGCTGGCTTGGGTTTTCGCAACCTTCTTATTAACGGTGATTTTGGTATTAACCAACGAGGATTTTCTAGTACCACAACAACTGGCACATACGGTTTTGATAGATGGTCAATGATTGGAAGCGGTGGGACAACCACGTACTCTGCACAAACTTTTAGCCCTGGAAATGCTATCCAAGGTTATGAACCTAAAAACTTTACAAGGGTCGTATCAAGTGGTCAATCTGCGTCATCCTCATACAGTATTCTAATACAAAAAATTGAAAATGTTAGAACTGCTGCGGGTTTGCCTGTTGTTGTTTCATTTTGGGCAAAGGCTGCATCTGGAACACCCAAAGTTGCGATTGAGTTGTATCAGTATTTTGGTACTGGCGGCTCTCCAAGCGCATCGGTCGGTACCTATGTTGGTCAAGCAACACTTTCTACATCATGGCAACGATTCACCATGACAGTAATACTTCCTAGTATTTCAGGTAAAACTATTGGAACAACTATGGATGGCGCAGTTGAATTTAATATGTGGGTATCTGGTGGTTCAGATTACAATAGCCGTACTGGTTCGCTTGGTATTCAATCAAACACTTTTGATTTATGGGGGGTGCAGTTAGAGCAGAACTACCAGCCGACCCCATTTGAGCAACGCCCTATCGGTGTAGAACTGGCATTGTGTCAACGATATTACGAAAAATCGTATGCTGATGGTGTGGCAACTGCAACAAATACGGCAACTGGTGTTCATTATCAAAGTAGTTTTGGTAATGCAAGCGGACAACATTTCATTACCGTTCGTTTTCAAACGCTTAAACGAGCAAATCCTACGGTGTCATTATGGACACAGGCAGGTGGTGTTGGTGCGTGGGCTGTTATCTCTAGTCCACAAGCAGCACCAGGTTATGCAGGTGCGGCAAGTGTTATCAATACGACTACTAAGGCTTTTACGGTAAATCAATCTGATGGTGGTTATGCGTGGCAGGGTGGTCAAACGCTTGGTCATTGGGAAGCGACGATTGAATTATGACATATTCTATTTTTGTGGATGGTCCCGAACAAGTGATTGTTCAAACGACAGATGATGCAGTGCGCTGGATTCCACTTGACCTTGCCAACACCGACTATCAACAATACCTAGCGTGGGTTGCTGAAGGTAACACCGCAGAAGAATGGAATCCACAATGACTATTTCTGCTACTACACAAGGGCTAAAAACATGCAACAGGTGCAAAGCAGAACAACCGTTGTCAAGTTACAGCGTTAGAACTAACGGCAAATACTTATCAAAATGTCGACCATGCCTTGCAAAAGCATCAGCCAATTACCGTGACAACAACAGAGAAAAATATCTTGCCAACAAGAGAGCAGCATATAAAAAAAGACAAGAAAAAACTTCTTGCGCAGCGACTTCTTTCAACTGGGACAATCTTTCTATTAATCAAAAAGAAGCAAGTGGATGTGGAATTTACTGCATAACCATTAGTGATTATTTTTACATTGGTTCTTGTGTGAATTTTAATGACAGAATGTATGACCACACTCGGAAACTTGGTTACGGTAAGCACGTAAATCGTTTTATGCAAAATGTGTTTAACAAATACAAAACATTTGACGCTGAGTTAATTGAGTCATGTTCCCCATCTGAACTTGCATCTACCGAACAACGCTATATCGACCAGTGGTTTGGTCATAAAAATTGTTTGAACCTGCGACCGAATGTAAAAACTATGCTTGGATTTAAACATAGCGAAGAAACAAAAAAGAAATTATCTGCTATTTTTAAGGGTGTAAACAGTAGGAGTCCAAAATGACCATCTCGGCAACAACTCAGGGACTCAGGCAGGGCGTTTGCACTTCGTCTAACAGACCTGCAACACCGTTTGAAGGTCAAATAATTTACGAAACCGATACCGACATGGTTCGTGTTTGGAACGGGTCGGCATGGAAAACTGTTGCTTCTACAAATGGTGCAACGTTTGACTCAACTGGTCGTATGACCAATCCTGTTCAACCATGTTTTTTTGTGGGACAAGAAAGTGGTACTACTGTCGCCGCTACAAACAAAGCAATTTTTTCCACAATTACTACAAACATTGGTTCTTGTTGGAGTTCTGCCAACAACAGATTTACTGCTCCAGTAACTGGGGTGTATGAATTTTCTTACAGTATGTTAAATGCGGCGGCGGCGGCTTTTAGTGTGACATTTCGCAAGAATGGGACAGACATGTCGATTGGTACATATCCAAGAGGTTATTCACAAGCACTATATGTTGCGTGTGTTGCGTCTGGAATTATTGAATTAACTGCAAACGATTATATTGAAATGTGGGTTTTTCAAGGAACCGCCCATGGAAACCATTGTTATTTTTCTGGAAGGTTGATTTCCTGATGCCTCTTAGTTCTGTTGTTGGTGCGCAATCGATTATTAAACCTGGTGTGTGTACGTCGTCTACTCGCCCTGCGTCACCGTTTGAAGGTCAAATGATTTTTGAAACCGACACAGACCGTTTGTATATTTGGAACGGTACGGTATGGGTGATACCTAATAGCCCTGCACAAAACCCTCCAGCGTTAGAACTAATTAAAACTCAAACTGTAGGTTCGGGTGTTACCTCGGCTGTTGTAACAGGTGCGTTTTCTGCGAATTACGACAACTACGAAATTTTGTATACGGGTGGCACAATGACATCTTCGTCGGGTGACTCTCAATTAATTTTGCAACTGGGCGCTAGCACTACTGGGTATACAAGTTTTTTGCAATACACGAATGGGGTTTCCAATCTGACTGCTACTTCATCCAATACTTCATTCTTATGGGTAGGTGGTGGTTCAACTGGTTCTGGTTTACTGCAAGCAAGATTGTTTTGTCCATTTTTGGCTATTCATACGAGGGTGGAAAGCAGCGCTTACAACTCTTGGAATAATGGTTATGTTGGTCACATGATTGGTTTCCATTCGGCTTCTACTTCGTACTCTGATTTTACTATAGGTATGAGCGGTACTGGAACAATGGTTGGCGGAACTATCCGTGTCTATGGATACAGGAACTCGTAACAGGTAGCAAATGGCTACCCTCTATAACCAAACAGGATACACCTACAACCAAATAGGTGCAATCTACAACCAGGCTGCAATCGAACGCACAGCCACAGGTAGTGGACAAGGCACAGAAACAGCCACCCAAAACTTTTTTACCACCCTCACCACCACAGCCACAGGCGACGGTTTAGGAACATCCAACAACAGTATCGTCGTCGGTCTACTCCGTACAGCGTTCGGTGCAGGCGGCGCAACCACATCCGACACAGCCGAATGGAACATCAACCCTGCAAGAACCGCCACAGGTTCTGGCGTAGGTGACGGTACCGCCAACCGTGTAATCGTAAAACTACGTGCAGCAACAGGAGAAGGCTTAGGAACATCCACCACACTCGGACTTCATGTTGCACCACGAACTGCTACTGGCTCAGGCACAGGCACACAAACAGCCACACGTATCGTCACGGGCATCCGTACAGCGTCGGGTTCGGGAACGGGAACGTCAACGACGACAAGTATCAGGGGACTATTTAGAGCCTGCACAGGCACAGGTTTAGGAACACAAACAGCCGAATGGGACAAATCCCACATCTTCCGTGTCCCATACAACTACCAATACGTCGGAGGATTCTTCAACGACAAAGACGCAGCCAACCGGTTAGGTGCCTACATCAAAACCAATGTTCGAGCAAGAAACCTATACAAACTCACAGACAACAGTTACACTATTGTTGACCAACGCGATCTAGGTCAAGTCAAAAAACTTTGGCACGGTGGGCGCGACCACTTCCTAACACCAGCAGAACAAGAAGAACTCACAACAGACGGATTCGGAGCATACATAACCTGATGGCAATATTTCGCACACCAACCGACAACTTTGTGACACCTGTACTGGCAGACTTCGACATCAAAGGAAACCGTCTATCCGAAGAACAACGCCTCGCCAACAGACTAGCCAAACATCGTCAACCCACAGCCCGAGGCCGTAACGTATACCAACTCACCAACCTGTCCTACACAGAGAACCAGCCATCCAACATGGCAACCGTGATCAAGGTGTACTACGGTGGACATGACATTGAAGTGGATGCTACCGAGGTAGCATCGTTAACAGCAGCAGGATACGGGAGTTACATAACGTGATCAAACATCAAGAGACACATCCAAACCTGGATGTCGAGGGTTGTTTCGGATGCAAAGTTTCAGCAGTCGGATTCAGTGCAGAACTTATGCCCACCCGTACAGGTTCCTCACGGTCGGCAACCATCGCACAAAAAGATCGTGTGCTAGAAAAGGATCTAGACGCATACAAACGATTACGTGACGACGGTATCCAACCAAGAAAAATTGATGGTGCTGCAAACGTGGAAGCGAGAGCAACAGAAAAATGGCAGGCAGAATCAGGGATACTTCCCGACTTTTAAGTGTTGAAGGTGTCAACATCCCGCATATTGGTTACGGGAAAATGGTTCAAGGGTTAAAGACAGCGTTATCGGAAAAGGTAACATTGGATGACCGTGCCGAAACCGTAATGTTTGCGTTACGACCAAACCTCATTTCAGGCTGGTTTGATGACCAACGGGTATCGGTGCTAACCATGTGGGAAACAAACTGGCTACCACCACAATTCCACGAATACATCCCACTAATCGAAACAGTAATAGTGCCATCCATGCACAACTATGATCTGTTCTCCCAGTTCCACAACAACGTTCATATGATCCCGTTGGGTGTTGACCGTGACATGTGGTGTCCGTCGGCAGATAAACCTGAAGGTAAGTTCCGGATCATGTGCGGTGGCTCAGAGTGGTATCGCAAAGGGTTAGATGTGGTGTTAGAAGTCTTTAACAGATTGCAACTATCTGACGCAGAACTTCACATCAAGATTGTGCCACCCCATCTGTCGGCACCAAAAAACCTGGATTACCCAAACGTGATCTTCCACCGTGAATGGTTGACCGTTGAACAAGAACGCGATCTAGTGCGCTCTATGGATGGGTTCGTGTCGGTGTCCCGTGGCGAAGGTTTTGGGTTGATGCCATTACAGGCCATTTCTGCTGGCATCCCAACTATCCTGTCCAACGCTCACGGGCATCGAGAGTTCGCTGATCTTGCCACCCATCGCATACCAACCACCAGTGTCCCCACTGCTAAAGGTCTTTGGCAGGACATGGGTGACTGGGATGAACCTGACGCAGACGCACTCGCAGAAGCAATCACGGACTTATACAACAAACGTGACAAGTATCGTCGTCAAGCAGTCCTGACAGCCCCACAAACAGCAGCGTTTAACTGGGACACAGCAGCCGAACAAGTGCTACAAATCGTTCAACCAACCACCAACAGATCTACTGGCGCATGGAAACCGTTTGAACCTACATGCGAAATCGAGGTATCTAAACGGATACAAGCCACCATCGGGCAACACAAAGTGGAACTGTTACCTGGAGTAAAGCATCGTGTAGTGTTAAATGTCAGAGATGTCCTATTAAACGCAGGAGTATTGAAATGTGGGATTGTTGATGTGTGGTAATCTATCTTTCTAATTACTTGAAATGAAAGGCAACCAGCATGTCTATGAAGGGCGAAAAGTACAAGTCCAAGAGTGCTATGAAAAAGCACGAAGGCAAAGAAGGCAAAAAAGAAAAGATGATGGAATACGGCAAGCCTAAAATGAAGGCTAAGAAAAAGAAGTAAATGTCTACCGCTGGTGCGCTCTTAAATCGCGTATCGCGTCAACTGCTGTCTGGAACGATTGAGGAACGGAACAAACTAGCCTCGACCGTTACCTCGTCAAGCACTTCTATCCCCATGTCTTATGACTTAAATGCGTTGCGTGTGGGTGGTGTGTTTGAACTTGACTCAGAACTTCTTTATATTTGGGAAGTTGACACAACAAACAAAACAGTAACCGTCGAACGAGGGTATGCCGACACCACACCAGCAGCACACACCGCTGGTGCTATCGCCATTTTGAACCCACGGTTCCCACAACAACAAATGTTGGATGCGTTAAACCAAGACATTGATGACCTGTCCAGCCCGTTGAACGGTTTGTTTCGTGTTGTGTCAGCAACCGTGGACTACAACGGTGCCGACCGTCAAGTGAACCTCACAGGTGCCACATCGGTCATTGACATTATTGATGTCCGTTTACGATATTTGTCGTCAGATTATCCGGTGTTGCGTAATGTTCGTTTGGCTAGAGGGTTGCCTACATCAGATTTTGCTTCAGGTTTCGCAGTCACTTTTGATGAACTGTCTATGGCAGGCACGTTGATTGTTCGCTATAAAGCCCCGTTTGTTCGTGCTGCTACTGCTGCTTCGGATCTTCAATCTTCGTGTTTGGTTCCTCAAACTATGGAAGACATTTTGGAGATGGGTGTGATGTCACGGATGTTGTCGGTTCGTGAAGTGAAACGTAACTTCATTGAATCACAGGGCGATACTCGTAGGTCTGATGAGGTTCCTGCTGGTTCGATTTCTAATTCGTTTACAAACATTTCTCGTTTGCGTCGTGATCGTATTATCGCTGAAGCAGCACGATTGGCTAGACAGTTCCCGCTAACTATCAGGAATTAGCGTGACTGCGCTTCTTGATTTTTCATCTCCGTTTACTGGCGGTGCATCATATTTTACTGGTATTGGTGCGTCTGTTCTTGTTCCACATGTTTTTCCTGTTGCTATTAACGGTCGCCCATATCTGATTGATTCTAAGTCGGGTGAGTTCAGTCGTCAGTTTGATGATCGTACCCGCAACTCGATGGATCAATCTACTGAGCCTGGTGAGTCGTCTATTAACTCGCAAGGTTTGTGGCGTAGGTCGCAGTCATCTTGGCATTATGGTGCTGGTCAAGAGTATTCGGATACTACTGATGCAGAGCCTTACCGTTTCAATACGTCTAAGGGTGTGAATGTTTGGGAGCGCGGCAAACTGTCGTTGTTGAATGACACAGCAGTTGCGTATTCGACATCTAACACAAACCTGTATATGGCTTCAGCCGGTGATCGTATTTATGGTTCGGATGGTCAGTTGGTTAAGCACACAACTGATTGGTCAACTTTTGTGACTGTGACTAGTACCAATGCGTCAAACATTTACAGTCTTGCTTCTGACGGTTACAACGTGTTCTTCTCTTACGATGACGGTGACATAGATCAAACCAACGCTGGCACTTCTGCTGCATCCAACTACATCACCGGTATCGAAGCAGGCAAGATGGCATATGTCCGTGGCAGGTTGATGGTCGCTGGACAGCAAGCAGATAAGCACAAGATTTGGAACATCACCACAGCCCCAGGATCATCGGCAAACAACCCTGGAACTCTGTTCACCCACCCAAACACTAACTTCAACTGGGTTTCTTTTGCTGGTGGACAAAACCATATTTACTGTGCAGGGTATGCAGGCAACAAATCGTTCGTTTACAAAACAACTATTAGGGCTGACGGCACAGCATTAGATATTCCTACTGTTGCAGCCGAACTCCCACAAGGCGAAATCATCCATGAGATTGACGCATACCTTGGATACGTTCTGATCGGTACAGATTTAGGTATCCGTTTCTGTTCCGCTGACGGTGACGGCAACCTTGTTGTTGGACCGTTAATTGAAATAGGGAAACCAGTTAAATGTTTTGCTGGTATCGGCCAATATGTTTATTTCGGTTACACAAACTACGACTCTGTTTCTACAGGTATCGGTCGAATGGATATTGCCAACCAAGTTGCAACCAACCAGCCTGCCTATGCCACAGATTTGATGGCAACAGGTCAAGGAACAGTTGTTGATTTACATGAGTTCGCTGGCAAACCTGCGTTCACTGTTTCAGGTTTAGGTGCGTACCGCCCTCATGCCACGAACCTGGTTGCGTCAGGAACTTTGGAAACAGGGTTGTACCGTTGGGGTGTCATTGACCCTAAACTTGTTCCGAAATGGGATTTACACACCGAAGCATTAAACGGTTCAGTGGCGGTCGCTATCTCGCCCGACAAAGAAGGGTACACAACGGTTGGTACCGCATCCGAGGCAGGTACATCAACGTCAACGTTTGACGGTTTGGAACCATATGTGGTTGATGTTGAGGTTCGGTTAACTCTTACAGCCAAAGCCGGTTTGTTGTTGGGTCCAGTTGTGAACCGTTGGATGGGTCGTGCATATGCTGCACCGTTCCGTTCAGAGATTTTTTCTGTGCCACTGTTGCTACACAAACGGGTCAATGTGCGTGGTCGAGACTATTTCTTTGATGTTGACGACGAACTGGAACGGTTGCGTCTTTTGGTGTCTGAGCCGTCAGTTATTTCGTATCAAGAAAACACAAGTAAGTACTCTGTTATTGTGGAGAACATCCAATGGAAACCTTTGGATTCGCCTCAATCACCTAACGAGTGGGATTGGGATGGAACGTGTGTCATAATTATGAGAAGTATCAGATAGGAAAACATGGCTGCTGTAACTAGACGACAATATAAGGGTGCTGCTGCATCGACAACGATCACGGCTGGTATCAACTCATCTGCTACTAGTTGTTCTTTGGCTGCTAATACTGGTTGGCCTTCGTCGTCTGGTGTTCCGTTCTATGTGGTTATTGATCCAGGTACTTCTACTGAAGAAAAATGTTCTGCAACTATTGCTGGTACAACCCTCACGTTAACTCGCGGGCAGGATGACACCACTGCTGTTGCGCATAGCGCGAATGCTGTGATCTATCCGGTGTTTAGTGCTGATGAGGCTGATGAGGCGAACTTGTTTGCTTCGACGATGACTACTCGCGGTGATTTGTTGACTATGGGTTCAGGTCCAACTGTTGCACGTTTGGCTGTTAGTTCTAATAGCGGTTATGTGTTGACTTCTGATGGCACTGATCCTGTGTGGGGTCAGGTTGCTGCTGCGGGTATTGCTACTGGTGCTGTGACTTCAGCCAAAATTCTTGATGCAACTATTGTGCAGGGTGATTTGGCTTTGACGTTGTTGAAGGTTCTTTGTCCTGTTGGAACTATTAGTGCTTATGCTGGTGCGACTGCTCCTACTGGTTGGATTTTGTGTGATGGTACTGCTGTTGTGTCTGGTACTCACCCTGAACTTTATGCGCTTTGTGCTACTACTCCTGATTTGAAGGGTCGTTTTGCTTTAGGTAAAACAGCGGCAGGTACGGGTAGCACTTTGTTGGGTACTGGTGGTTCGACAACTATTACTACAGGAAACTTGCCAAGCCATTCTCATGCAAATACTGCTACGGCTGCAACGACAATTACTGACCCTTCGCACAGCCATACTATTACTGTTTCTGGTGCTGGTACACACGCGCACGATTACCAATTTACTGACAATTCCGTGTTCAACGTTCAAAACGCTGCCGATTCGTCTGGTCTATTGGTAGCAAGTTATACGACAACTGCTGTTGGTGGCGACGGTTCACACACTCACACTGGTTCAAGTACTGCTGCAAGCACAGGCATCACTGCTGGAACAACTGTCACTATGACTAACGCATCTACAGGTAGCGGAGATGCTTATAATCAGCCGTTTGTTTCTGTGAACTACATCATTAAACACGACTACGTTTAGAGATGCGGTCTAGCCGTTGGCTGATATTTGCGCCTCTCGCAGTATTCGCTTTATTTCCACCAGCCGCTAAAGCCGATGTCCTCGGCAACTGGACATACAGCCAGTCCCAAGATTGTGGTGGATCAATAGAAGTAGTTGACAACATCATCACTTTGCATGGTCCCGACTATAACGGTTGTAGTGGTGGGGCACATTGGGTGCAAATTGAAACGGTTGTGCCTGCTGATGTGAACACAGTTGACTTTGATTGGTCATATCAAACCAATGATGGTTGGGTGTATGACCCGCCACAGTACGGTGTCAATGGGGTGTACACGTTGATTACACAAGTCAACATTTCGTCAGGAACTCTGTCTGTGCCTGTGGTTGAAGGCGACATTTTTACGTTCCGTCAATACTCGATAGATACCTGTTGCCAGCCTGGTCATTTGTCTATTGCTAATCTTTCTTTATGGGACACCACAACAACATCCACGACTACAACGACGACCACTTCTACTATTGCACCATCTACGACTGTGCCTGTGGTAGAAGAATCGACTACTACGATACTTCAAACAACGACCACACTGCCACCAGACACGACAGTTCCAGAGCCGACCACAACAACAGTGGTTGAAGCGTCAACAACAACGGTTCTTGAACCTTCAACAACAGTGTTGGAAACGACAACGGTTCCTGAAGTTGTGGACACAATCCCACCAGTTGTAGTCACAACCGTACCCGACACCACCATCCCCGATACCACCGTTCCTGATACCACGGTGCCTGACACCCTGCCACCAGACACCCTGCCAGACGCACCAGAAACGCCTGAGACGCTCCCAATAGACATAACCGAAGAAATACCAGCCGAACTCACAGAAGCCCTCCTAGACGCTGTGGACAGTGGCGAACCACTCACCGAAGAACAATTTGACACAGCCATAGAAGCACTTGGCGACCTGAACGAAGAAGAAGCCGTAGCCCTCATCGAGCAACTCCTCAACACCGAAGTAACAGCCGACCAAGCCGAAGAACTCGCCACCAACCCCGACGTGTTGGCTGTCATCACCGAAGAACAAGCCACAGAAATCTTTGAAACCATCGAAGTCCAACAACTAGACGACACCCAAATAGCCGAACTCACAGAAGCAATCCAAAACGCACCCCTCGCAGTACAAGAAGCCTTTGAAGCGACCATCGACATCTTCGGCGGATTCGACGACTACGTACCAACAGGCTCCAACATCCCTGTAGGAGAACGGCGAACTCTTATCGCCATCGCAGCAGGGGCAACCCTCACAGCGGCATCAACTAGAATAAGACGATAATGAAACGCATCTCCAACCTCATCAAAGACAACGCCTGGACATACGCAGGCACAGGTCTAGTCCTCATCACCCTGTCAGGCCCAACACTCCGGCAAGCGATCTGGGTGGTTGGTGTATCATTAGTTTTACACGCAGCATTAACTCTTAGCACAAAGGAATCAGAATGAAAAAAGCACAAGACATCGCA
>Ga0247723_1001765_pt1 | contig 12253 bp, 12 predicted proteins | sample MSEWelMarce5H_FC_FD_189079 | JGI IMG/M metagenome (GOLD analysis project Ga0247723, IMG submission 189079) | Subsurface sediment microbial communities from gas well in West Virginia, United States - MSEEL Well Study Marcellus 5H_FC | ecosystem: Environmental > Terrestrial > Deep subsurface >...
TGGACTTGGGTACGTTTGGTGATATCATAAAAAAACCAAAAGACCAAGAGGAGATGAGTTTTTATGATATCTTAGCTCCCATGCGTAAGGTAGAACCCGAAGAAGATATGGAACACGAAGCTCCAAAAATGGACTTAGCTGCTATTCAGACCGAAGTAAAGGATGCTAAGTATAGCCCTTTTATAGTTAAATCGTTTGAGTATATGCTTGGAATTAAAATGATGCACTGGCAAACATTTGGATTCGCTGAGCATAAGGCAACAGACGAATTATTCCTTGGTATGCTACCTATTATCGATGAACTTGTGGAAACTGCAGCAGGAAAATACGGGAGACCATATCTTTCAGATTGTTCAATTCCAGTTTGCAATTACGAGTCTCCTGAGCAACTTAAGGGATTTGTAATGAATATGCAGGAATGCTATTCAACAGAATGCAGAAGCCTATTTGATCCTGCTAAGGATCCTGAAATACTTAATATACTGGATGAATTGATCAGTCTAGTTGATAAAACCATGTATCTATTAACATTGAAATAAACCACGCCACAAACTATATAAAGAAGCAGACTAATAGGTCTGCTTTTTTTATGCAATCAAGAAATAGATTAAATCCAGAGGATAGCAATTCTTTTATCCATGACCTTTGCGAATCGGGAAATCCATTCAGTGTATCCAGAGTTGGATTGGGCGGGGAAACCCTAGTAACCTACGCAGTTAAAATGGGAATGGATGTACCAGGAAATTATAGACACTGGCTTCATAACAATGCTGGATTTTACGGTAGCACCGATTACCAGAGATTTGCTAATCTTTACCATCAGGCTCTATTGGATAGTGATGCACACGCATACTGGGCAACCGGAAATATATTCCAGGAGGCCGAAGATTTTTTAGTTCCTGCAGATCGCATCCTACTTGATCCTGCATCTCTTGAAAGCTTTAGATTCCAATCACCATGGACTAAGGCATTAGCGGGCAAGAAGGTTTTGGTTATTCATCCATTCACCCATACGATATCATCTCAGCTTGAATCAAAAAAAGATAATATCTGGAAAAATCAGGATGTGCTTGGTGGCATAGAATGGATGCTATATAAATCTGTCCAATCGATAGGAGGTATAGGTCCAGACGGAGATTGGTTTAATAGCTTGGATATTATGAAGAAAAACATTTCTGAGCTAGATTTTGACGTTGCCCTACTTGGATGCGGTGCATACGGTATACCTCTGATGGGATGGATTAAGTCGGAAATGAAAAAGAGTGCTATTTATGTTGGCGGCGGGCTCCAATTATATTTTGGTATAAAAGGACAGAGATGGGACAGGAGTCCAGACGTTGCAGCAATGTACAATGAACACTGGGCAAGGTGTAGTCAGCAAGAAAAACCCCAGCACATTAACATGGCCGGGGATGAAGCTTCTTATTTTTAATAATTTTACAATTTAGGCTCTTTGAAGAAAAGAACTAATACTCCTCCTTCTCTAAATCCATCCAAAGGAATTATAGCACCATCTAGAGATTCTTTATCTTCTCTATTCATGTTCCACCACTTTGAAACATAGTCATATTTATCAGAATCGGCGAATCCAATTGGTGAGCTCATTTGCATAGATCCAATGGTGTACCCAAGATCCTTAAGGTAAGTCTGAGCAGCATTTATAGCTCCGAATGTTCCGGAGGGAACGAATTCAACCGCATACACAGTCTCTTTGTTAGGAAGTTCTTTGTAATCATAGGCACTTCCGATTAGATCGGATCTGTCCATCGGTTCATCGGGATTTGCTTTCTTGAGGATATCATCTGAAAAATCCTCAAACATTTGTAGGTGTTTCATTTATTTGTTTATTTGTTTATTTTTTAAGGCATCGTAATTCCAGCAAAATTGCCACTACCGGATTGCTTAATCTTTGCTTTTACGCCGATTTTATTTAGGTTATTAACAAGTAGATTCGCATCAGCTTTATCAAACGCAGAATCATATACCTTGTTTATCATGTCTTGAAAGTTATAGAAGGAAGGTTTTTCTATTCCAAGCTTTTTATAATCCTTTTTGTTTTTATTTAATTCGTAAGACTGGTTAACAAGATCTTTTAGTGCGTAATATTCTGAAGAATTTGATAGCTTTCCAAAAAGGTTAGCTATTTTTTCCTCATCAGCATTTATACCGCCATACATTCCAGTCTCCTGTGTTATGTCCTTATATAGACCTATTATCTTTTTTCTGTCTATATTGGCAACCCTTTTAGTAGATCCTTTTTCTGGGATAAGATAAATTGATTTCTCGGTATCTCCTGATCTTTTTTCGAACTTCCAGGTACCTCTAGACATTTCTTTACCAACAATCTTAGAACTATTTGGGTTCCATTCGTATTGGATATATGTGCCATCGTAAAAGAATAAACATAGATCACTTAAGTCCTTGTTAGCTTTATTCTCGAAATAAATCCTAGCGAACTTCTTACCATTTAATACCCCATCAAAATCTTTAGGATTCTTTTTGTAATCAGCAGCATAACGTGTCTTTAGAATATTCTCTCTTTCGCTATCAGATGTTCCTTTATCAGCAGCCGGTGCGGATTTTTTAGGCTTTGCAACTGATTTCACCTCGCTGTCCGCTACTTCCTTGAATTTAGTAACATCAAATCCTTCAAACGTCTTTAAGAAGTTATCCCATTTTTTGGTATAGCCAAAAGATTCTGTGATAGTATTTGAATCGAGTGAATCAATTTCATCAACTAGCTGCTGTGTTATATCTGGGGTTGTGTCTTCCAGATCAAAACCTGATTTTAGTGCTTTCACTATTATTTGAGTATATGGTCCGAATTTCCCATCTACTCCGCCCTTTCCGAATGAAGCCATTTTCTTAAAAGCTTGCGTTTCCGCAATTCCTTTAACATTTGAAAATTTATTGACTACCAATTGCTGGAAATCGTAAACCTTCTGGTTATAGGAAAGTCCGACTTCATCTGGTGAAATATCATCCTCGATAGTTAGTTTTTCTACTTTATTCGATTCCTCGCTATCTCTTTCAGCGTCCGCTTTTCTGATAATATATTCCTTATATAGTTCATTAGCAATCCCGCCAAGTTTTACCGCATTATCATAGAAAGGAACAAGATCTTTATTTGCTTCTGATTTGCTCAATTCATCAGACATTTTCTGTGATATCTCTGAAGGTATCTCAAATAGTCTATTTCTGATTTCTTCTAATCTGTCTGAGTTAATCTCCTGTCTTTTCTTTCCAACTAATTCTCCTATTTCTTTATTCAGAGAATCGAGCTCGTTCAGGTATGTTTTATATACACTAGTAAATCCAGAGGACTCGATATTAGCCATAATGTCTCCGCGTACAATGGCAATCACTTTAGAGATCTCTTTAATCTGCGAGAATTTTCCTTTAAATAGCGATTCAAAAACCATATCCTCAGATTCGCTAATTCCTGCTTTATCTAAAATAGCTGCAGCCGAATCCTGCTTGTCAGCTTTTTCAATGCCACCAGCATATGAATTAATGATATTTGCCAGTGATGAGTTTATTTGAGATTGTGCCTGCGTGTCTTCGCCAACTTTTTGGATAGCTGTCTCTAATCCTTTTACACACTCCAAAGCAGCTTTCGACCATGCTTCAGCAACTTCCGGTCCTCTATATTTTGGAATTACAGAGGATTTAGAATCCGTCAGCATAGATCTCATAAGCTCGGGTTTATCACCTAGCTTAGTTTGAGCTAATTTAGACAAAGCCTGTGAAGTCTGAGAATCACCGTCTCCCAATTTGTTTATATAGGAATAGCAATTGAGATAATATGAAACTAGCGATCCAACCATCTCATCGACCAAACCAGCAACCGAGGTATTTTCTGCCTCCAGTATTCGGTTTACGAACGAGTTAAAGTTGAAAATTCTTGATGAAAACATGATTTATATATCTGGAATTTAAAAGCTTTTAGCAGATTCATTGAGAGCTGACTGCAGAGCTTTTGAGAATGCTTTTCTGTTTAACGGCACCTCATTATTTTCAACATCTAAAAGTGCAGCAAAAACGTACGTTCTTCTTTTTCCTATTCCTTTAAAGCATCCTGAACCTATGCAGATTTCTACTTCAACTACATAGTCCTTCCTAAGCCATTTCATTCCCACGATATTAATTATCTGTTGGGGCGACTCCAGTTTATTAATTGAAACCTGAACTGCAAGTCCGGTTGAGTCGGTGATGAAATATCCATCGTTGCTTAGTATTTCTTCAACCTCTTCTTTTACACCGAATGTAATATCCCTACCATCAATCTTTTCGATCTTTGTTGAATTGTGGACGTTTCCGACGTGTATTTTATTCGTGTCTGCTGATTGTGCTACTAGAAGTAGCGGTAATAAAATGTTTAACATAATTATTTTTTTATTTTAGTCTATTTTATAGCTAGTTCCAATAGTTAGGGTTTTAACGTTATTTCTGGAACCAACCGCGTAGTAAGATTCAAACCAACTAGCATAGGTAGCGGCGATCATAAATTTTTTATTCAGATCGAATCCAACAGTTGTTTTACTTCTTAAAATGTAATCATTGTAATCGGACGTAGATGGCTGATAGAATAACTCATAGGAGTAGTTTACCTTATAGTCCTCAATCTTTCCCCATAATTGGAATCTTGGCGAATGTCTAAATCCGTTTCTGTGTGTTAAATCCTGAAAATTATTGTTATAGTAAAGTATAGCATATGAAACGGTACTCTCTAAATACTTATTCTTTGCAATGGTTCTACCCCCGCCTAATCCGCCTTCAAAACGTTGCGTGATCTTTTTTGATTCCAATGAAGAAAGTTGTCCGAAAGAAAATATTGAATAATGTTTCTCAACAATCCTTGGTTGTAACTTAATGGTAAAGTCGTTGACAGCATTTATCCCATCGTCACTCATTAACTGGTAATCTGTTCCCAAAACGGATTCGAATTTCCTCCATTTTACAGTATTGGAAGCACTGGAGTTTACGATTGTCTTCGTAAGTCCATTAACTGTGTTAACAACTCCAGTTAAATCGAATTTGTAAGTGGTCTTAATCGAGCTCGTGTCCTGAGCGGTCAATCTACTGAATCCGATAATAAATGGGATCAGGATAGTTAGTAATTTTTTCATGTGTTTGTATATATTTTAATATGTTACTTGTCCGGAATAGCCAGGAGAAATAATGTAATAGTTTAAAGCACCACCGCTTGTTAGAATAGACGAGGTATAGCTAGAAGATCCTGGATATGTTGATCTAACGTTTATCACCGAAGACTTAATCGAATTATACTCCGCTGGAGTGTAAAGTCTGGTGTCAGGAACTGTTGACCTCCATGAGGTAAACCTCCCGGATTTTCTTGCAAATAGATAATATTGGTCTGAAACTGATATCTTACTGTCGTTATTTAGATCAAACATCTGGAAGGAAAGACCATTTTTGGGTGTACTGCTCAGGATCAGATTCCCGATAGATTGACCGTCAACCTGTGCAAAAGACTGGATCCTATTTGGTGCATCTATTTGGATATAATATTCCTTAGATGGATCCGAAGCAATATTGAACGAATAATATCCGGATGAATTGGTATAAGCAGTAGAATATAAAGACCAAGAACCTGTAGTAACAATGTAATCAAATTCAAGAACATAATTCAAAGAATTCGCATTTACTAAATCATTCCATTTACCGCTTCCAACAAATTGTATGTAATCCTCCCCACCAGAATTATTTGGCTCTCCCCCATTCCAGTTCGAATATGGATAAACGCCAAACCTCCAAGCGCTTGACATATAGTTTCTGTTTATCTCGTCCGCGGTTAATGCTGTGTTATAAACTTGGAATACGCCTAATCTAAATGCTCCGTAAGCGCCCGAACCCATATTTGTGGCATCTGAAAGACCGATTGCAAAATGTTCTCCATTACCATTAAGATGTGCTGCGAGCCTTGTAAAATTTACGGACCCAAAACTTACGCCGTTCTTATATCCGGTCATTGTTGTTCCGTTGTAAGTTAATGCAATTAAATTCCACGTGTTTAAAGTAATTGAGGTATTGAGCTGTGTAATACCACTATTGCTCCAAAGACCAACCCTTAAAGTGTTTCCCCCAGTAATTTCAAAAACAGATTCGTGCCATCCTGATGATGTACTTGCTGTGCCTAGCTCGCTGGCGATAACACCGTTACCCGTCGGATAAACCCAAGCCAATAAAGTAATAACACTAGTATTACCCATTTTTGATGATAGGTCACCTGTTATGCCGTAGGTGTTGGATCCGTTAAAGGTTAGGTATTTTCCACTACCACTCGTATAAGCAGGTGAATTATATAGGGTAGCATTTACGCTTGATTTAATATCAGTTAAGGTTGAACCAGAAGTATAAGATGCGACATCATAATTGGCTTGCTGGCCTGATGTGACGTAGTTCTCTGTCCATCTCCATCCAGCATTTGGTTCACCATAAAACGCACCCGTCTTATCCTGGTAATACCCTATCCATCCTGAAGGCCAGGTATTATAGACAAACGTATTCTCAGCAGCATTTGACATTGTTACCAGGTGTCCGCCCATATTTTCACAATTTGCCTTTGCGGTCAACCAAAATGCGGTTCCTGTAGATCTATAGTAAGAGTGCCCGTTGTAATTCGTTTGCGAGGTAAACCCGGTAATTGTAGAGTTTGTTCTCCGGTATAATTTAACAGGAACATTTACTGCTCCTGATCCATTTCCATTGTAAATATAACCAGAGTATGTGAAGTTCTGAGCAAAAATCTGGAGGGGTAGAAGAAATAAGAATAATAACTTTCTCATAAGATTAATTTGGCCCCCATTAGTACCTGGTAATTTAAAATGTTTTGGCCTGCAATGTATGTACCACCGCCGGTCAATCCAAATCCAAATGTTTTGGTCATTTGGTATGTTAAATTTACGAATGGAACAAGTATTGGCTTCGATTCAAGAAATGATTCGGTGTAATATTTGGAATAAGGCGAATATATTCCTGCTAAAATAAATGTTCCGTTTATTTTTTTAGTAACCTTACCCTTATACATAAAACCACCAACGGTCATCGTAGATATCAATTCCTCATTAAACATCTTACCGTATGTTGCTGCCGCTCCATATAGTGCTGTAAAGTTCTTTAATGAATTTACCCTAACGAATAAGAGTGTATTTGTAAGAGTCCCGGGCATTAGACTTATTCCGTCGGATAAGACATTAATATGTTTATTCCCTTTTTTGTTAGTTCCTATCCAGGATCTAACAAAGGTTATGTTACCGATTTTCGCATTGAATGTGTAATCGAATGATCCACCTAATGAAGCAGTTCCGTCACCTTTAACTCTGGTGAAAGATGATGTTGCCCTTGCGTCTTGAGATGAAGAGCTTGCACTCTGGATACCTACTATATCACCGGTAACAAGTATAGCTGGTTTTTGTGTTTCAGTCTTAGATTTATTAGCTGCTTTAGCAGTTTGCCCCGCTGAGTTTTTTTGCTCCTGCTCCTTTGTCTCTTCAACCTTTTCCTGCGGGGGCTTCTTATCTTCGGTTGATCCCTGGTTACCACTTCCAGATCCGCCATTACCTCCGCTCGATGAACCTGAAGAACCGGATCCTGAAGAACCGGATGATCCCGTATTATCACCAGATCCAGAAGATCCAGATCCAGAAGATCCTGTCGATCCTGTATTATCTCCAGATCCAGAAGATCCTGATCCAGAAGATCCTGATGATCCTGTATTATCTCCAGATCCAGAAGATCCGGATCCTGGAGATCCTGTATTATTCCCAGACCCCGAAGATCCCCCTTTATCGGTAGATCCAGACGATCCACTATTATTAGATCCTACCGAAGAACCAGATTGGCCATTCTTATCCTCCTTATTATCCTTTCCTGATTTAACGCTTCCCGATCCACTAGAGGTGTTACCTGCTACATCAGTACCAACTCCTCTGCCCAGGTTAGAAAAGTCCATGCTTGTAATAGAATTTAGATTCATTACAAGCCCAACGGTATTGGCAACTAGATTGGTTGAGGTTGTCGTAGTAGTTGTTGTTACCAGACCCTGACACGGGTTAACCCCTTTGTATTTATTATATGTTTGATTCATCCAGGAATCGAAAGTTCCGTCCTGAAGTTGTTGGTAACTAAAAGCTTGTGTTTGACCGTAATAAGAAACTACGATCGGTGTAGACATATCTGCATAGATGTATTTGGCTTCTCGTGTGCAGGGGTCTATGTAACTATAAATAAAGGACTGCCCTTTTAGGGACAGTCCTATGAAAATAAAAAGAATTAATATTTTAGTTTTTAAACACACCTGCTTTAATGAGATTTTCAACTACCTTTGTGCAAGCAGTTTCTAGAGACTTTCTGGTTGATTTACCAACAGTGCTCTGAGAAAATTTCATATCAAGTGATTTTAGGAATGATTCGCCGGTTTTGGTAGATTCACCTTCTCCTGATCCTATATAAATCTGACCGGTTTGTGCGTCAACGAATCTAACCTGTAGTCTAATGAATGTCGTAACCACAACCTTGGATTTAGCTCCTTCTACAGTTTCATCCTCATCAACTGCAAAATCTGCTACGGTAGCATAAACAAAATACCTAGCGGCTTTAATTTTTCCCTTCCCGTCAATAGGTTCTTCAAAAACGCCTTTCTTAGAAGCTTTGAATTGGGCTACCATCCTTTCTTTGATCTCGCTCTTTTCTTCGGTAAATATAAACCTTCCGGTTTCATCCAGATAATCCAGAATTGATTCTGCAAAACCTAGACCCACATTTTTTTCCTGTAGAGCAGGATACATCTGTAGTACTTTAGTTAAATCAACACTTACCACCTGAACCGCATACTTGATAGAGTCGGTGTAGTTAGAAACCGATGAAATCGATTTTGTCTCTACTACGTCTTTCTCAGTCGTAGTCTTCATTGACCCGCAAGAAGAAAAGATAAGGAACGAAGTAAAAAATAGGGATAATATGATATTACCAAGGATCTTCATCTGCTGGTTTTGGTTTAGATTCTGGCTTCGATTCCGCAGGGGCTGCTTTCTCTATGGTCTTTTCCTTGATAATAGTAGTGGTTCCACCAGCGGATTGTTTTTGCTGATTGGTGTTGTTATTTTCAAGATTAAGATTGATAACAGGAGCTGCTGCTGGAGCTGCTTGCTCGGTCTTAGCATCTTCTTTTGGTTCTTCTCCACCACCTAGGTGTGTAGCAAACCATGCACCACCAGCGGTGATTGCTGTAGTGATTGCACCGATGATGGTCTTTTTAAGACCAGACCATGATGTGTCTTGGCTTTCGTTTTCTTCTGACATGATTTAATTTTTTGTTTCTATATATCGGATTAGGCCCGGAAAACCGGGCCTAATGAATTATTCCATTGGACTTCCGCCTGATACGTTAGATAAGGATTGCCCATCCTCCTCGTCAACTTTTTGTATCAACATTTTGTCTCTATCTTCGGAATTAAACCAGTAGTCTACAACTTTGTTTAAATTCCCAACAAATGCTCCAAAAAGGATCAAAAGCATTTCTTTCCAGCTTTCTGCGATCTCAACTTTGAACATAACTGCCATATTGATACCGAAGATGATGAAGAAAAATAACCCCAATACGATTGCTGTGATCTTCCAACGATTTGCTTGCATTTGCTGCAGCATGTAGTAGAATCTATTTTTATCTTCTACCTTTACGAACTCGGCTTGTGATAAGCCTAGCGCTTTCTTTAGTGTGTCTTTTGTGCTCATTATTTATTTACAATTATTTTTGAATGCATTACTTCAGAGTCCGTGGTAACTGTTAGCACGTACATGCCATCAGCTAATCTTGCCAAAGATGCTCTGTATTTGTAATTGCCTGCCGGCATTTTTTCGTCGATCAATCTTAGTACCTCTTTTCCAATCATATCGTTAACTGCAACGGTAACTGGACTTTCCTCTTTGATTCTGAAATCAATTTCTATTCCTCCTTCGGTTGGATTTGGAAATACTATAATAGATTCGAGATTTTTTTGTGAAACAGTTCCTTTAGATATTCTTCTAACCTCTATGATACCCATAGCAGGTTTAATATTCATATCTCTGGCATCGGAATTTCCTACAAATTTTGCTCCTGTCCACAAAGCTGCGGTTCCCCATTCTGCCTGTGGTTTCTTAGCGATAAATTGCAAAGTAAATACCTGATCTCCATCGTTAAGAAGATTCTCGTTTGTTAGATCAGCTGCTCCCCAAGAAACTACACCATTAGATGGATTTAAGTAAGATGTCCATTTGTACATCTTCTCGGTGTTTTCAACTTTTTTGAATTCCAATAATGCGGTATCGTATTTAAGATCAAGCTGTAGTGCTACCAGGTTTTTACCCCCGGTTAAAACTTTAACTGGAACGTTAACTAGATTTCCTTCTTCAACTGTAACCTTAGGCATATTTACCTCGATTGTCTCGATCACATCATCATAAGAAACTGTTTCATCGATGATGTATTTGTTTGCATTAGAAGGATTGATTATCTTAATAGGTGTCAAACGTGCCATTTTGAATCCAGTGCTATTTGCATCACCTCTTACGTTTACATAATACGTAATAGAATCTTTACCATCGATACTGTATGTAAAGTTGGTTATTCCAGTGTATGTTTGTGTCAAATTAGAAGCTGATCCATTAATTGAATTAAATTCAGCTACAGTGAAGAATAATACATCCTTCTTAGAATTTGGCCATGCTGAGAATCTTCCTGCAAGTCTTGCATAAACACCATATACATCCGCTATGGTAATAACCCCATCATCATTGTTAACGTCAAATGAATAGAAGTCAAATCCTGATGGTGTATATTGTCCTAAAACTGCCTGATTGATTTTCTGTGCATCTGCTGTTGAGAATACTGATCCTGGTGTCATCGTATCACCTTTAACAGCCATTCTCACATCCCAATATGTTGTATCGATAAATCTTTTAAATACAACCACACCGTTACTGTTAGTTGCCTTAGATTCAACGGTAGTCCATGTGGAACTTGTTCTTGCTCTTTTCTCTAGGCTTACCCAAAGATTTTTAGCATCTGATCCGGTTGTGTTTTTGAATTTAGCAGCAAATCTTAGAACCTTCTGGTTGAAACGTCCGCCATAAGAGTAAACTACTAGCGTTGTATCGTTACCATAATTGGTTGATGCTAGGTTGCTAAAAGAACCAACACCCGATATTTTTAAGGATTTAATACTGTCCAAATTATTCCAGACTGCTTCCGCAGCATGGGTAAATTTAAGATCAAACGTTGCACCGTCTGAGTAGTTAAATGTTGCATTAGTTCCGGTGTAAACAACGGTAACTGTCAAGTGTCCATTCGTATTATCATCAACGTACTGGAGGTACTGATCTGTTGAAGATATCTTTAACGTTGGCACTACAGCAGTAAAGGCAGTTTTGTCGTAATGAACTCTAAACTGCATACCTGTTACTTTTTCACTGGTACTAGTGTTGTAAAAATACAGAGGAGCAATAGTGTTTCCCGCGGTGGTGGTTGCAACCTGGTAGCCTGAATCGATAGCTACCCAGTGTCCCTTACCTGGTGAAGTTGTTGCACTCTGCGCATTTAGACCGAGATAGAAAACCGCGGTCAGAATGAAGGAGATTAATTTTTTCATTTTTCATTTTTTTTGATTTGTTCTATCGAATGCGAATAAAGCCAAGGCTCTACATTCGGGAGTTTTTTAATAAATTCTAATTCGTATTTATAGCATAGTTCTTCCTCTTTTTTAGGATCTAGCGAGATCCCTTTTTTTCTGATCCATAAGTGTAGACTCTCGTGGACTATCACAACCGATAAGTTATTGATAGAGTTTAACTTAACGTCATGGTCTGATATGTAAATGGTAGACCTTCCAGATTCATCTATGTCGCATGATGAAAAATCACTTTTCCAGAAGCTGATATGATCACAGGTCGAATCAATAAGATTCCACTTTTTATTATCTGTAGATTTTATTAGCTGAAGAGCAGAGTCTGCTTTTAAGTGCCAGCCATCCCCAGCTTGATCTATTTGGATAGATGGAGATATGGATGCTGCAGAAAGAGATATAAGTATCGTTCTTAGCATTCTATCAACCTGCTATTTTTGGGTGCTGACAAATGTCGGCAAAGCCCAGAAAACAGGTTGAAGAAATTCAATTCTTCTATTAGAATATGATTATTTAATGCTATCATGGGGGAAAGATAACTGTTTTCTAGCTATCCCTATATATTTTGG
>Ga0247723_1001766_pt1 | contig 12252 bp, 27 predicted proteins | sample MSEWelMarce5H_FC_FD_189079 | JGI IMG/M metagenome (GOLD analysis project Ga0247723, IMG submission 189079) | Subsurface sediment microbial communities from gas well in West Virginia, United States - MSEEL Well Study Marcellus 5H_FC | ecosystem: Environmental > Terrestrial > Deep subsurface >...
TCTCAGGATGAGATCGAGATGCAAGAGCATAGAGTCATCAATCTGTTAGAAAAGTTATTAAAGGATTCCAATGGGTGCACATAACGAAACGTGTTCAGATATAGAGTTTATCCAGTTATGGGGTCAACTTCAATCTGCTACCAAAATGTCACAACATCTTGGGACAAGCATTAGAGCAGTTCATATGCGTAGAAGGTGGATTGAAGATCACTACAAAATGACTCTTGGTGCTAGTGACCATCGTGGCTTTAAATACGATAAGAACAAGCCTAAGACATTCTCTCCGCTAAAACAGATAGACCTTGGCATCCTAGACGGCACTGTGATTGTGTTCTCTGATGCTCACTTCATACCTGGTCAACGCTCTACCGCCTTTAAAGGGCTTTTATGGGCTATCCAAGAGTTCAAACCAAAGGCAGTGATATGTAACGGTGATGCTTTTGATGGAGCGTCTATATCTCGCCATGATGTAACAGATCAACCCCAAACCTCTGTCATTCAAGAGCTAAAGGCTTGTCAGGGTGCTTTGGGTGAGATTGAGGAAACAGCTAAAGCTGAGAGACATAATGTAAAGTTGGTGTTTACATTTGGTAATCACGATGTAAGGTTTGCCAATAGATTAGCGCAACACGCGCCACAGTTTAAGGATGTACAGGGCTTTAAGCTGACAGACCATATTACAGAGTGGGATTTCTGTTGGGCAGTATGGCCTACTCCTGATGTCATCATCAAGCACCGATATAAAGGTGGAGTTCACGCTACCCATAACAATACTGTGAATGCAGGTGTGTCAATCATTACTGGACACTTACACTCTCTCAAGGTTACTCCGTTTGACGACTACAACGGCACTCGCTATGGAGTAGATACTGGCACTTTGGCTGAGACTGATGGCCCACAGTTTACCTATGCAGAACTAAACCCTAGTAACCACAGATCAGGCTTTGCTGTGCTGAACTTCTTTAACGGCAAGCTATTGTGGCCTGAGTTAGTCCATAAGTTCGATGAAGACCAGATTGAGTTCCGTGGTGAGGTAATTGATGTAGGTGCATTTTGAGTGCTTGGCTAATCATTCTCACGGGGCTAATCTACGCTTATATTGCGGTGGAACAGCTTGTTGTCGGCAATCCCCACATGAGTATCGTTTATGCCGGATACGCTGCTTCAAACGTGGGTCTTTACTTACTTGCTAAGTAGCATCCTTTTGGAAGACTCCGCTAGGCAAAAGCGTCCCCCTACGATTCTTGATCTGATCGTATGCAACTTCCATACAGTCTACCAAATTTAAGTCCTGTAGAGCGCAATAGTTGACCAGGCAGACCATGACATCGCCTACCGCATCCTCCATAGCTTCACGATCATGTTTCAAGGTTGCATCAGCCAATTCACCCATTTCAGATACCGCTTTTAAAAGCTGAACTTCTGGTGTGCTGTTAGGGATAATCTTTCGAGCCTCGGCCCACTGTATGATTTTTATTTCAATGTTTGCGTAACTCATAATTTACCTTTCATATTTCTTACAAAAATAGCAAAACTAGAGGCTGTATCTCCAAATGGCATCTTGTCAAACACACTGGCCACTTCCTCTAGTGTTTTAGTTCTGACAGGGCAATCACGGCCTTGGATGCAGTCATAGGTGCAACAGTCCATGCCGCTAGACTTGTTTGCTCTCAGGATTTGCTTACCAAGGTTGCTGTTTTTCTCAACCATGTTGAAAGCCTCATCTTCCTCTGAAGTCCAATCAGTCATGTGTTCTTCTCCTTGAGTTTGGCTTCAATGTCTCTGGCAAAGTCGTCCATCCATGCGCCATAAACAATTCGCCATTCAGCAGATAGTAGTTTTAAATCTTCCGCCGTCAGCCCTACCCATGTGCGCTGTGGTGGGATGTAAAAAGCATTATCAGATGATGCTGTAGGTGGGAGATAGGCCAAAGTCTCATCCTTTGCTTCTAGTGCGGCTTTAATGGTGTTCAGGGCTTCCGCTGACTTATTAGCCGCGCAACGCCATGAAATGCCCGTGTGTGGCCCTTGATTGTTTGCGCCTTGATTGATGTACGCAAGCGCCTCCAATGCAAGGCGTAATGCTTCGTCTTTAGTCATGTTTTCTCCTGTAAAGAGATAGGCATGTAGATGCAAGCCTTATCCTTGCTGTTTATACAAGAGACATGAATAACATCCTTTAAGCCATTGCGCTTACAGTTCTTACACTTGGCATCAGGCTCTTTTGGTAGACAACCAATGAGTTTAAACATGCTCACTTTTCCTTCGCTAAAGGTGGTGGAGTCATCTTCTCTGATGGCGGTGTCCATCCATACTTTTTCCACAGTGTTTGAACGTCAGATCCAGATTCCCATATAAAGTCTTTCATGGGAACGGATGGATAACTGATCTTTGAATGCGGAGGTAATATCATGCTACCCACTCTCTTTCATTTCTGCCTGAGTTGGATCTGACTGTTTTGCCAGTGAGATGGATAAGACCAATCTTTTGCATCTCGTTTAAACGTCTTGCAACTTGATTTCCATCTAGGTTGGTCAATGAGGCTATCCCATCTTTTCCAAGCGCACCATGGAGCTTTAAACAGTCTAGGATGACCTCGTAGTGATGTGAGGCCACTGGTTTGATTGACTCTGCCGCTTCAAATGAAGTTAGCGGGTCTGTTGTCCTAACTCGTGGAAAGCTAGGCATCTGAAACATTTTGTCGAAAGCACTTTTAATATCCATTATTAACTCCTATTAGTGGGGTACTCGCTGCGTCTGTGTTCGTCCGCAAGCCAGAAAAAAGCCTTCGCCACAGCATCCGCTTTCCCCCGTTGAAAGTTTATCAGAAAGGAAGACTTATTCATAGATTGCTTTATTTTCGCTATGCCATAAGTGGTGGCATTTAAGACAAAGCCATCTAACTTCCAGAGGTTTTGTGTAGTCATCGTGATGCGCCTGAACTAACATTGTTGATTTGCAAATTGAGCATGAATCGGCTACTTTAAGTTTTCCGTCTCGTATGTAATTTCGTGTTATTACATGAGCTGCATACTTTAATGGATACCTTTTTTTATACGATTCTGTTGCTTTTTTCCTTGAAATCTTGCCTTGCTCAGTTTTCTGATAATTAGCTCTTGCTTCTGCTCTATGCGGAAGATTTGATCTTTTTTTATCATATTGCCTGACCTTATCAATGTTCGCATTTCTGTGTTTTTTTACTCTATCTTTAACGCATTCAGCGCACTTGTTTAAATGCCCGTCAGCCATCATTGGATGTTTATAAAATTCACATAAAGGCTTTTCTTGGTTGCATTCACGACATACCTTCATAACTTCTCCTTTGGAATGGTATGTAGCTAATATACCATACTAAAAAGGCATATCGTCTGAATCAAAATTGGTCGTTTTAGACCGCTCTGATGGCTTTGCTTTGTATTCTTCTTTTGGAGACAATGCCAAGCCCATAAACTTGCCTGATTTGCCCTCCTTGATCCATGCTGACAACCAATAATCTTGGCCACCAACAGTGATATTTCCTTTGTAATCAGGGTGGTTTGGTGTTTCTTTCTTATCGTTTTTGAACAAAACGCCTGAGTTATCTTTCTTTTCCATTTACAGCTCCTTAGCCTTTTTTAACGCACTTCTTACCTTACTTGGAAGCAAAGTCCAGAGAGCAACTTTCTGTTCGCTATCTAGGTTCTCTGATTCCAACCTTTCCCAAGCACCCTTGGGATCACCTTGCTCACATGTGGCAATTAGTTCTATTGCCATATCTTCAAGATATCTCAACTCCTCTGGAGGGATGTTGTCCTGTGCCCCCTGAGTCGGCGTAATCACTACTGATCTGCCCTCTTCTGGCAAGTCTTCACCGCTATACAAATACATTCCAAGACCATGAAGTGCAAGGGCTTTTGTCATGCAGCGCATGATGGCTGTATTGACTGCAAAAGCATCAGGATTAGGGATTGCTTTATTGCGGTAGTCCATCACTGGCAATTGACAAGTCATTGGTTTGCCAAACATGGTGACTGTAACGAACACCATTGCCGTGCCGTTGATGTCCATGAAACACTTGCCATCGAACATGTTTACTACAAAAGTAGCGTTAGCGTCTGCTTTTAGAGCTTCTGCCCATGCCCAAGCCCATGATAGGTAGGACAGGTTATTCTTTTTCTCAACGTGGTCATTGACATTTTTTGACAACAACTTTGCGATTAACTCTTTGCGGTCAACCAATAGACCTGGTTGGTTTGGGTCTCGTGTGTAACTTTCCATATTAACTCCTGTTAGTAAGAATATTGATCTAATTCGTCTTCAATGATTGCTTTTTGTTGGTCAATGTCTAAATCCTTGAACTGGATAAAATCTGCTTCTTGACAGCAAGATATTTTGTTTCCCATAGCGTTTAAACAGTATGGGCAGTAGTGGATGTCAGAGAACTCTGACACATAGGTTTGGAATAGTGTTTTCATCAGTGCAGACTGTCAAAAGCCATTTCCCAAAGAACATCAGATGCCAGAATGGTTAGGTGTTCTAACTCATCGTCTGTCAATGGTGTTCCATCTTCATAGCATCCACTTGAAAAGTAGGCATCAGCAAAGTCTGGATAATCTTCGCTATCTACTCCACCAACTTCTAGGTCTACGACCTTTTTTCCATTAAGAATCGGCATATTCACTCCTGTTAACGTGGTCAACCCACACCACTAATGTGCCACAGGTTTTTAGACTTTAATATTAGGACAAACCCTAATAGACAAACAAAAAAACAACACTACTATTCTGACCATGAACATCGAACAAATTGAACAAAAGTGTGCAGAGACATTGCTTGATTACGCAATCACAATGGCGAATGCTTATGTAACCGAACCAGAGGACTTCAATGCCGCAGTAGTAGCTTTGCTTTGTAGAACACTAGAAAACCACTTAGACCGACCAATCAACATTCAGGAAATGTATCAATGAGCCAAGCCAAATTTATCCGCGCCCTTCAAAACGGCCCTATGACCTCTCGTGAAATAGCCAATGTGACAGGTATGCCTCAAGCAACAGTCTTGTCTACGGGTAAAAAACTCCGTTATCAGGGTAAATTGACCACAAAACAGGTCAAAGATGGCCAATATTGGGTGGCTCTATACACCCTAGATGACAGCCTGATTGAGTCAAAGCCTCAACAGACAGACGATGAGCCAAGATGCCTACTGAATCCGTTTGATATCAGGAATGCCAAGGGTATATTTACACCGGCTGAGTACAAAGTTATGAATGCACAGGCTAGAAGAATTTATAGCCCACGATCAAATGAGATCACCAACAATCAATATATTTGATACAATGTTTTGAAACACGGCTAGGTTTGGGGTTGCTCCCAAGCCGAAAAGAGTTAACCCTTCTCCTGCCGAGGTTTCTTTCAAAGGGTTTTAAAAAGCGGAAAATCATGCACTTTTATAAGTTTCACATTGGTGACTACATGAGTCACACACGCCATCTTTCTCTGTACGAAGACTTGGCATACAGAAGACTTTTGGACTTCTATTTTCTCCATGAACAACCCATCAAGCACCGAGATGCTGCCCGTCAGATCGGCATGAGGGAGCATGAAGAGGATGTTTTAACAGTACTCAATGAGTTCTTTTTATCCACAGATGAGGGGTTCGTAAACCCAAGGGCGAACAAAGAAATTGAGGAATACAAGGCTCATCAGGGTACTTCTGCTTATGGGGCGTTTATCAGAGACAATCAAAGTCTGAAGTCTGTTGTTCAAAAAGATGTTTATATTCAACACTTTACAAATGGCACACTAGACACATATATCAAGGCATTGAGGACACAAGATGTACCAATCATGTCCACATCATCGATACACGATGCAACCACTAACCATAAACCAATAACCACTAACCATAAACCAAAGAGAGAGAGCGCAACTGTCGTTGCTTGCCCACCAGATGTTTCTCAACAAATTTGGGGTGACTGGGTAGCCTTGCGTAAAAGCAAGAAAGCACCGATTACCCAAACTGTTTTGAATGGTGCTATTGCTGAAGCAAAGATACTTGGTTGGCCTTTGGAGAAGTTTTTGGCTGAATGGTGCAGTCGAGGTAGCCAAGGTTTAAAAGCAGAGTGGATTGTTAAACCAAACCCCGCAGATAGAGTGAGGCTCACAGTTGCTCCATCAAATGAGCCTGACCCCGCACTTGAGAAAATCAAGGCTGATGAAAAGAAAGCCGCACCTATTCCGCTAGAAGTGTTGGCTAGAATGGCTCAAATAAGGGGCAGAGCATGAAAGTGTTGCCAATAAACAACTTTGAGGTTGAGCCTTGGTTGCTTGAAAAACACTATGCCAAGCGAATGCCACAAATTATGTTTGCGTTTGGGCTTTACAAGGATGACATCTTGATTGGAGTTGTAACCTATGGGATACCCGCTTCACCACCACTTTGCATGGGAATCTGTGGAAAAGAATACTCAGACAAGGTTTTAGAGCTAAACCGAGTCTGTTTACTGGACAACCACAAAAACGAAGCATCATTCCTTGTTGCGAACTCAATCAAGTTATTGCCCAAACCTATGATTGTGGTTTCGTTTGCAGACACAAGTAAGGGTCATGTTGGTTATGTTTATCAGGCCACCAACTTCCTTTACACGGGTTTATCAGCAAATAGAATTGACTGGACAATCAAGGGACAAGAGCATAAACATGCCAAAACCATTGGTGACGGTTTAACCTTGGCAGAGATCAAGGAGCTTCATGGTGATGATTTTTACTATGTTGAGCGATCCAGAAAGCACAGATACATCATTTTTCATGGGTCTAAGACTGACAAAAAAGTCATGCGATCTAAGCTGAAATACGAAGTTATGCCCTACCCAAAGGGTGACTCACAGAGATACGACTCTGGAACAACTGTAAAAACCCAACAACTTTTATTTGTATGAACTACTTTGAAGCCATGAGACTGTTAGACAGAGTAAAGGAAGGCGTACCATATCCGGTACGTCTTATTTCAGAAGCGTTAATCCTAACTGGCGACTTGGATGAGTAGATACCAATGGCGTACACCAAAAAATCCAATGTTGGAGACAGAGTGATCTTAGAGCAAGCCGAAGCCAGAGAACTCTACCGAAATTGGGAGTGGAGCAAGAACCGCGAACTCATCAGGGCGAGACTTGATAGGGCAGAGAAAATCTACGGGTCAGGTGCAAGAGATCGAATCCGAGAATACATGAATAGAATTAAGGATGGGCAACTTTTATGACATTTATGGTCACATTCAAGGTAGATGCTAACCCTGTTGGCAAACAAAGGGCTAGATACGCTAGACGGGGAAACTTTGTTCAGGCTTATACACCTGAGAAGACCAGAACCTATGAGACTTTAATCAGGGATTCTGCAATAGAGGCAATGGGCAGTTCAGAACCACTGGAAACACCAGTAAATCTGTATCTGTACATCAGAGTGCCAATTCCCAAGTCTTACTCAAAAAAGAAGGTAGAAGACTGTTTAAACGGCTTGGATAAACCTATCCGTAAGCCTGACGCAAGCAACATTCTCAAAAGCGTAGAAGATGGCATGAATGGGATTGTTTACAAGGACGACTCCCAGATCGTCAATCTGCATGTGACGAAGGTTTACTCGTCATTAGCGGGTGTTGATATTTGCGTAAAAGAATGCTTGGATTAGGGTTTATCCCTATTCAAAACTTTGCCAAACAGGAATAAGATTTAATTTTTAACAGGAGTTACGACATGGAAAATACATGGGAATTTGATACAACCACAGGCGAAGGTAGCGAGATCGTCACAATCGTTTACGAGTACGAGGAAGATGCCGACTCTACCTATAACGAGAACATCAAAGAAATCTGGTTTGAAGGACGTAACGTCATTGGCCTATTTTCTGACGAACAGTTCAAAGAGTTGGACATGGAAGCCGCAATGCGCTTTCAGGATCACAAAGCTAACTACAAGCAAACATCGGATATTCACCCATGAGCGACAATTCTCCGCACAAAGCGATACAGTTCCTGATCGACACTAGCCCCCTATATGCGAAGGCTAAGGCTGACAGGATGTACTTAGAGGGTTTTATCAAGTCCCGCAAAGCCCAACTGCAAAGCCAAGCGGGTACAGAGGTTATCGGGAAACAGGAAACTTACGCCTATGCCCATGCCGACTACATCGAAATCTTAGAAGGAATCAGGGAAGCTGTGCAGAGGGAAGAGCGATTTCGTTACCTTATGGTTGCGGCTCAAGCTCGCATTGAGGTGTGGAGAACTGAGCAATATAGTGCCAGAATGGAAATGAAAGCCACCACTTGAACAACAAACTGAACGCAAAGGAACGATTGCACCTTGCAAGGGTTAAATCTCTCCCGTGTTCAGTCTGCGAAGCACCACCGCCGAGTGAGGCACATCACTATAAACAGGGTCTGCAATACACTTGCATAGCCCTTTGTGTTGACTGCCACCGAAACCCTTTACTTGGTTGGCATGGTCAAAAACGGGCGTGGTCGATTGCTAAAATGCTAGAAATAGATGCGCTGAATGAAACCATCCGCCGATTGTGCGAGGATATGCCCACAAAAGGCGATAAAAGCCCGTTCTAGGCGTTTTTTTGCACTGGTCAATAGTTGGGTAGCCAAGACGTAAAAAAACCCTCCTGAGAGGGTCTGAGGGTTTAGCGTTTCCCGCTAAGTATTCGGAGAATTAAAGCGATGCAAGCATACAGCATCGTTTAAACGCTCTCTAACATATTCAGCGCATCAAGTTTACATTGCCCAACTTGGTCATCTGTCAAGCCGTAAGCTATTTGTTCCGCAAGGTTTGAGGCTTGTTCCGCTTTTTGGTCGTCTGGTGCTATCAAGGCCAAAATTAAGGCTTTAGTGAGTGCTTGGGATTGTGTCATTTTATTGCTCCAATGCGTTTAAACAGTATGCACAACAACTGCGGCAATGATGCCGTAATCATTTAATTTTTTATGTGCGTGTTCCATCATCCAATTATCTGGAAAATCAACAAATCCATAATGCTCAGATATTCCAGTAAATTCCCCATTATAATTTTTAATAACTTTATTGATGAATGGGCGACATTTTGCATTATCGTATTCATTCTCAATGGCGAGTGTATATTTATTAGTCATTTGAATCCTTTGTTGCGTTTGAAATATCTTTGAGCATTAACTCAGTGTCAATGTATCGGGTGAGAATATCTAGAATAATCTCCTCACGATCACCCGTGAAATATAAGCCCGCAGTGTCGCCAGTTTGAACGTCTAATGCGTCCTGAATATGTCTGCAAGCCTCGTGCAAGGCATTCTCTGCAAGTGTTTGAATATCTTGATTAGTCATTGTGTAATTGCTCATGATTTAACCCTAAGTTGTTTAAACGCTTTGCACTTGGCAAAGTCCGACAAATGGAACTCGTGCAGTATTTGGTCTGGGTTGTTTTCTGCCCAATAATAAAACCCTCGTTTAGATCGTTTTTTGTGCGTGAAGTGCAAATGGTCGAGGTCACAAATTCGTTCGTCAAATGATCGAGGCTTAAAGCCGCTTGGAGGTTGTCTCATGCTGACACCTCCAGTTCTTTTACATCTTGAATAAACTCTTCAGCGTGAACAACTTTATAGTTTTCGCTTCCTGTAAATTCATCGTGTGCCACATCTTCAGCATCACTTTCATTTTCAGCTTCTACCTCAAGAAAATAAACTTGATGCTCGATTCGTACATATTGAACTTCAAACTTTTTCATGCTGACACCCTGTCGTAAATAGCCCATTGAGCCGTGTCATAACCTTCTAACCTTGGGATGGCATCGGCAATAATTGCCTCTATGAACTTATCAGCAAGGGAATTCTCAAAATCTGGATGTTCGCACGATTGATAACGCAAGCACTGAGCCGCTTTAATCGCTTCAATGGCCGTGAGAATGGGAGCACCTCGGTCGTAATCTATCTGCGTGGTTTCGCTCTCACCATAGCGATAGTTGACGCTCTTTACATTTTCTTCAAACAATATCTGAGCAACGGCTTGCTCATTGTCGAAAGCGTTTAAACGCATTACTGTTGCGCCATAGGAAACGCCAACCTTGTGCCGTGAGGCATAGCGAACCAAAGCGTTGATGTGTGAATCTGTAACGATAAAAGCTGACATTTTTAACACCTATAAAATGATGCGACATTGCACCGCATAGACCCAACCCGTGAGCCTATACGTTGAGATGTCACTTAACCAATATATCGAAATACTCTAAAAGTCCGATACAAAGGGCAAGCCCAAAGCCAATGGCAGTTAAGTAGTCCAACAGTTTGTTTTTAAAGTCTTGCATGATGTTTAAACGCTCTCTCTAATGGTTGTTTTGTCTTTGTTTGCAATAGAGTTAGCCCAAGCCAGTTCAAAGATTTCTGGGAAAGCCCAAAAAAGCCTTAATGAGTTGGTGTTGTCTGCCCTTAGCATTGCATCACCCAAGCACATTGCAAAGCCACCAAATGACCCCTTTTAAAGGTCATTGCCTGAATAAACCAATTTATCGCCTAGTGTATAATCGAGTTTCATTTTTAACGCCTCTAAAATAGTGCAACAGTGCACCCAAAGCCAACCTGTCACGTTGGCTAAAGCTGAACTGTTTAAACGCTCTCACCGAGCCACTGGGTACGAAGCTCAGACAGTTGGTCGAATATCTCTTGTTTTGTACCTTTGAAGCCCAAAGCCTTGAGGGTTGAATAAGCACTTGAGCCGCGTTTCTTCATTCCCATAATTTCAAGGTTGAGAGCTTGACGCAAAGCAAGAATTTGGAATTGAGCGATTTTGTCTTGGTTAGTGATTGCTGACATAATTTAAGCCTTTCGATATAGTGCAACAGCGCACAGGAAAACCCGCAAGGGCTTCCCTCTGAGTTGTTTAAACGGTGTCCATTTCGCCATGGTCAGGGCAATGAGGTGCGCCCATGTCATTGAGCCACTTACCCGCAACCCTGACCGTATATCCACAGTCACGGCAAACACATTTCAACATGCGGGTTGTCTGTTTCTTTTGTGCGTTTGAGGGGATCAGGTCAGCGTGTGGATAAGTGCCAAGCCTTTCGAGAACTGGCAAAGCCCAAACCTTGAAACTCTCACCCGCTACTGTGGCGGTCATTTTGCCCTCTAAGCCAATGGCGGTAGCAGTGCGTTTAAACAGCTTCCCATGTCCATCGTTGGGGTGACAAGCATGGACAAGCTCATGCGCCAAGATGTCCAAAACCCGCATCGAATCGCTGATTGTGGGAGAAATGAAAATCTCAGCGTGTTTATCGGCTGAAGCTCTGGCAGACCAACATTCTCCGATTCTGCGATTCTTATTAGAGAGGGCAGATTTTGAGGGGAAGCCACAGCTTGAGCGAACCTCTAAGGGTAAGTCAACGCCATGTTGTTTAAACAGGCCACGAAGCTCTGTTGTTGCGTTTGCAAGCCATTGTTCTCTAGTGTTGATCATAATATTCACGCCTTTATAAATGTTGATGAGAGAGGGTTTTTTTTGCCCTCCCCATTAATGTGCCAGATTTTCACAAAATATTTGAAGTGAAAACCCTTAGTGGTAAACCCTAATACTGATACCCCATGCAGTACCAGTTATTCACAGGCTTTGGTCTTATATAAGAGTAAAAATGTGGACAACTATCACTACTGGTGTGAATAACTTTTTTTCAGGGGTTAGTGTGGGTAGAGGCCAGAGGCGCTTAAACGGGCTAAAAATGGCCTTGCTGAGCCTTTTTATAAAATCAGTAGAAACCCGTAGAACATAGGTATACAATTATTTCAATTTATTTAATTGGTGAAAAAACCATGGGCAGACCCTCAAAACCTGACACCCGATATTTCCAAAGGACATTGACAGCCCCTCAGCGGATGATCTTGTTGTCTGCGGGTAAGGGCAATATTTGCAGAGGGTTTGAAAACGTGTTGGATTTATACCACTGCGCCCACAATCAAGGGTTTCGCCCTGACATGCCATTGAGTATTTTAAATATCGTCGCGGATAAACAACAGCCCCAAACAGAGGATCATTAGGTAGGGTAAACACTAAGGGAAGGATAGGTAAGGGTTAACACCTAGAAAGATAAGACTACCCAAAAAGGTGCATCTGTCTCTCATGCAAAATATGCATAACCTTAAATGCGAATAGTTCTCATTGAGGAATCACTAATGGTAAACCCTAAGCTGTATGTATGACCAGTACTGTAAGGATAACCATGAGGGTAAACCCGTAGGTAGAAAATGTAAAGAGCGTCAAC
>Ga0247723_1001767_pt1 | contig 12251 bp, 13 predicted proteins | sample MSEWelMarce5H_FC_FD_189079 | JGI IMG/M metagenome (GOLD analysis project Ga0247723, IMG submission 189079) | Subsurface sediment microbial communities from gas well in West Virginia, United States - MSEEL Well Study Marcellus 5H_FC | ecosystem: Environmental > Terrestrial > Deep subsurface >...
GCGGTGAAAAAAAATACCCCAGATATGGATGCAACTTTTATCAATCGGGTATATACTGAGGACGATTCAACAGGACTTGTTGAAGTAGACTACTGCGGGATGGGTGTAATGCTCGTTAAATCCGAAGTCTACAAATCTATGGAATATCCTTGGTTTGCTATCCCTTGGGTTCCTGCTGCGGAAGACTACATTGGTGAAGATGTATGGTTTTGCCGTAGAGCCGCACAGAACGGGCATAAAACATTTGTTGACCAAGATCTTTCAAAAGAGATCCATCATATTGGCACATTTGAGTATAAACATGAACACACATTAATGTGTAGGGATGTAGAAAATGGCACTTGATACCTTTAGTGGACTGAAGTCTGGCATAGCTGATTATTTAAATCGGGATGACCTGACTTCAATTATTCCTTCATTTATCACTTTGGCAGAGGCAAAATTTAATCGTAAATTGCGTGTTCGTCAAATGGTTAAGAGGGCTACTGCCACTATTGATACACAATACTTTGCTTACCCTTCAGACTGGTTACAAGCAAAAGAGTTCATTCTGAATACAAATCCAATTACATACATGAAGTTTGTGACTGATAAACAATCAAATGAACTTCGTGCAAACCAAATTGTTGGCGCTGGAAAGCCTGAGTATTACACTATTATTGGTACGCAAATTGAAGTAATTGCTACACCAGATAGTAGTTATACAGGCGAATTAACTTATTATGGTAAGATTCCTGCGTTGAGTGATTCAAACACAAGCAACTGGCTTCTAGCTTATGCCCCAGACTTGTACTTATATGGTGCATTGCTTGAGGCGGCTCCATATTTAAAAGACGATGAACGTCTAGCCGTATGGAGTACGTTGTATACAAACTCCTTGGGCGACATAGAAATAGCAGATCAAAGGGCTTCTGTTGCTTCTACACCTATTGTTCGTGCCCGATCTTTAGGATAAAAAATGTCATCTTTCAACGACTACACAGAAAATCTTGCATTAACATATTTGTTTACAACGGGTTCTGTTACCCGTCCTACGGCATGGTATGTTGGTTTGTTTACTGCCGCACCTAGTGATACTGGTGGTGGCACTGAAGTATCTGGAAGTGGTTATGCCCGTGTGTCTGCTGGAACAATCTCTGGCAGTGGAACTGCTACAACATTTACAAATGCCGCTGCAATTGAGTTCGCTGCCGCCTCTGGTGGTAATTGGGGATCAGTAGGATGGGCGGCTATCTTTGATGCCTCAACAGGTGGCAATATGCTTGCTTGGGCGCCATTGACTACAGCCAGAACAATTAATGATGGCGATGTGTTCCGAATCCCTGCTTCAAGTTTGACTATTACATTGAGCTAATATGGCTGCCTATGGACTAGGATACTACGGAGGGGGCAATTATTCCCGTGGCGTAAGTCTTGGTTCATTAGCCATTTCTGGTGTAAGTTCAGTTTCAATAACTGGACAGAAATCAACAACTGGTGCTTTATCAATTGTTGACACAAGCACTATAAGTGTTGCTGGTAACAAGGTAAAAGACGGATCTTTTGCTGTTGTTTGCACAAGTTCTGCATCAATTTCAGGCTCAATCTCACAATCTGGATCTCTTGCAATAATTGGTACAAGCTCGTTTGTAGCCAATGGAATAAGAGTTGCAAATGGTGTAGCTTCAATTACAGGAACTTCCTCTGTTTCTATTAATGGAAATAGAATTAGAGATGGTGCTTTTGCAGTATCTGATACTAGTCAGTTAGTTGTTGATGCTACAAGAATAGCATTTGCAAGTATGACTGTTGCAGATGATTCTGTAATGGTAGTTGGATCGCAGGTAATTGTTAGTGAGCAATTAGACTTAATTGGAACAAGCAGTTTAATTGTTAATGGACTAAGATTACAAAGTGGTCAGGCATTTATAGTTGGCTTATCAAGCATGACTGCTGATGGGGTCTATAAATGGGACGCAGTTAGTGATACATCGGAAGCATGGAATCCAATTTCTGACACATCGGAAACTTGGACTTCAATATCTGATTCATCAAAAGAATGGGATGCAATTGGAGATACAAGCGAAGCTTGGGTTTCAGTTGCTGATAATAGTGAATCTTGGCAAATTGCCGCATGAGGTGAAAAATGGCTGATACAACAACCACAAACCTAGGTCTAACCAAGCCTGAAGTTGGTGCGTCTACAGATACATGGGGTACTAAGATCAATACAGACTTAGACTCTATTGATGGTTTGTTTGATGCAGGTCCATTCCTAAAAGTTACTAAGGGTGGCACTGGCGTTGGTACTAAAACAGGTACGGGTAGTGCTGTTTTATCAACAAGCCCAACACTAGTAACTCCTCTTCTTGGAACCCCTACATCTGGGGTAATGACCAATGTTACTGGACTTCCTTTAACTACTGGTGTAACAGGAATTCTTCCTACAGCAAATGGCGGTACTGGAAATGCAGATGGGACAGTTAATAAATTGGCGACTACTGGCTTTAGCGTTGAAGAGTCAGGTGGTAAATTGATTTTTAAATATGGCGCAACTACAATTGCAAGTATGACAAGTGCTGGTGTATTCACTACATTGAGCGATATTACTGGCAACGGCACACCTTAAAGGAGTATTTAAATGGCAACATCTTTAGTAGCAACTGGCGTTCAGTTTCCTGACGCAACTGTTCAGACAACAAAAGCTGGAAACGCACCAACAATTACTCAATTTACATCCTCTGGCACTTATACAGTAGCCGCAGGATTTACCTTTATCATGGTTGAATGTTGGGGCGCTGGTGGCGGTGGCGCTAGTGGTGGTTCAGGAACAAGGTCTGCTGGTAGTGGCGGCGGTGGCGGCTCATATACAACTAGACTATTTAAAGCCTCAGACCTTTCATCTCCTGTGACAGTCACGATTGGTGCTGGTGGAACAGGTGGCACATCAATAACGCTAACTAATACAAATGGAATTTCAGGAACTGCTGGTGGAAATACTACCTTTGGTTCATATTTAACTGCTTACGGTGGGTATTTTGGAACATCCGCTCAAAGCGCACCTAAAGGTGGTAGTGGAGGAGGTGTTTTAAGTGCGCCTACAAGCGAAACAGCAGCGGGTGAGCCTTTAATGGCAAGTGCTGCTGGCTCTGCTAGTCAATTTGGTGGTACTCCATATTTAGCCGCAGGTTCTAGTGCTGGAGGCCCGTCTGGTTGGGGTGGCGCATCTGGTGGTGCTGGAGGTCTTACAAATACTGTTGGTAATGCGGGAGGCTCATCTTTCCAAGGTGGCGCTGGCGGGGGTGGTGGAGGACACAGTAGTTCTAGAACTGGTGGCGCTGGTGGCTCTAACGCTGGCGCAACTGGTGGTGGTGGTGCTGGTGGTGCTGCTGCTGGCGGTGCTGGTGGTGCTGGAACATTATTTAATGGCGGTGGCGGTGGCGGTGGTGCAACTGTTACTGGTGGTGCTGGTGGTGCTGGAACTTATGCTGGTGGTGGTGGCGGTGGTGGCGGTATTGCTGGCGCTGGCACATCAGGTGTTGGTGGTGTTGGTGGCGCTGGTTACTGCCGTGTTTATGCTTGGTAAGGAATAATATGAAATACGCAATCATTCAAGATAACAAAGTTGTAAATGTGGCAACTTCTGATTCAGCTTTAGAAAGCAATTGGATTGAATCTGATACTGCTGAAATTGGCGACACTTATGAAAATGGTCAATTTTCTAAGCCTCCAGTAGATGTTGAGGGTCAAAAAGCATACGTTCGTGCATTAAGAAATGCTCGTTTGCTAGAGACTGATTGGACTCAGCTTGCAGACTCTCAAGTTGACAAAGCAGTTTGGGCAACATACCGACAAGCATTGCGAGACATTACAACTCAATCGGGTTTTCCACTTGAAGTTGAATTTCCGACTTTACCTGCATAAAGTAGGTTGTTATGGAAAATGTCAGCCATAAACAAATCTATGACAGACTTCTGGAAGTTGAGCAGAAGGTAGATACCATAGACACGAACACTAAAGGTCTTGTAGAGGCTATAGATGCCATGCAAGGGGCTATTAAGGTTCTTGGGTGGATTGCCTCTGCTGCTAAACCAATTCTTTGGGTTGCAGGTTTAGTTGTGGCTGCTGGCGCTATGTGGCAAACATTGATTAAAAAATAATGGCTAATGTAAAACAACAGTTAGACATCCCTGCCGTACCAAGTTTGAGTTCGTCTGGGGAAGTCTATTCTCAAAGTGTCCAGAATCAAAACAATGGAATTTTGAGGTTGTTTTTTATAAAGTTAGCCAATGTAATACAGTCTGTGATTGGCCCAAGAGGTGGAAAGTTTTTGAATAACCCTTATGGGGCTTTTCAAGATGGAACAGATCAGATTGCTGCCAATACAACTACTGCTTATCCAATAACTTTTGATACAACTGACTTTGCCAATGGTGTAACTTTATCAAACAGCTCAAGACTTAATGTTACAGACTCAGGAATTTATAACATTCAGTTTTCTCTGCAATTAGTAAATACAACAAGCTCTTCTCAAGATATAGATATTTGGTTTAGAAAAAATGGCACAAATATAGATAAATCTAACAGCAGATATGGGTTGGCTCCAAGAAAATCAGCAGGAGATTCATTTCATACTATTTGCGCTGTAAATTTCTTTGTAGATTTAAATGCAAATGATTATGTTGAGATTGTATGGAGAACAAGTGATGTTGGTGTATACATTGAGCATTATGTTGCTAGTTCAACACCAACTAGGCCATCAATACCATCTGTAATTGCTACAATGAGTTTTGTGTCTAACCTACCTACAATATAGACTACGAACATGGCATACTTTCCATTACAAATTCCTCCAGGTGTCTATAAAAATGGCACTGATTACCAAGCTAAAGGGCGTTGGAATGATGCCAATTTAATTAGATGGTTTGAGGCAACTATGCGTCCAGTTGGTGGATGGCGTAAGCGTTCAACAAGTCAACTATCTGGTTTAGCCAGAGGAATTATTACATGGCGTGATAACTCCAATAATAGACGTATCGGAATTGGTACGCATACAAATTTGTATTCGTTGAGTGAGTCTAATGTTTTAACTGACATAACTCCAACTGCTTTGGTTGCCGGTAATGCTGATGAACTAGTTAAAATTGGTTATGGATATTCAACATACGGCAGTTTTGCCTATGGTGTAGCTAGACCAGACCTAGGATCTAACACTCCTGCAACAACATGGAGTCTTGATACTTGGGGTGAGTATCTTGTTGGTTGCTCAACAAAAGATGGTAGATTATTTGAGTGGCAATTAGATGTTGCACTAGATGCGGCTGTTATTACAAATGCTCCTACTAGTTGCACAGCATTGCTTGTAACACCAGACAGGATTTTATTTGCTCTTGGAGCAGGTGGTAATCCAAGAAAAGTTCAATGGTCAGATCAGGAAAATAATACTCAATGGACTCCCGCTGCTACTAATCTTGCAGGTGATTTTGAATTGCCAACAGTCGGAACTTTACGATGTGGTAAAAGAATTCGTGGTGCTGTAATTTTATTTACAGATGTTGATGTTCATACTGCAACATTTATTGGCGCTCCATACGTATACAGTTTTGAGCAAATTGGCACTGGATGTGGAGTTATTTCAGCCAATTCTGCGGCAACTACTGACAACTCATGTATTTGGATGTCAAGGTCTGGATTCTGGATGTATGACGGGTATGTAAAGCCATTAATATCTGATGTCGGAGACTATGTTTTTTCAAACATTAACCTTCAGCAAGCTTCTAAAGTTTATGCAATGCACAATTCTGCTTATGGAGAGATTTGGTGGTTTTACCCAAGCGAAGATAGTACAGAGGTTGATTCATACGTAACTTACAACTATCGTGAGAATCATTGGTCTATTGGTACTCTTTCTAGAACTGCCTGTATAGACAAAGGCGTTTTCTATAATCCTTTGATGATTTCAGCAGATGGCTATGTTTATGAGCATGAAGTTGGATTTAACTACGATTCATCTAATATATTTGCAGAATCTGGCGCTATTGAGTTAGGTTCTGGAGATAAAGTTATAAGTCTAAATGGGCTTATTCCTGATGAAAAGAATCTTGGTAATGTAACTGCTAGTTTTGCCACCAAATTCTATCCAACTGGTACTGAATACACTTATGGTCCATACACGATGAATAATCCAACATCTCTGCGTATTACTGGTAGACAAATAGCAGTCAAAATAAATGGATCTGTTTTAGGCGACTGGCGAGTTGGAACCATTAGATTTGATGGAAAAGCTGGTAGCATGAGATAAAAGTGGTAAATAAGTAATAAAAATATTATGATTGACCACGATAGCGAAAATTGGCGTGACTTACGTAATATCAAACTGTTAGAATGGTTTGGTGGCAACCAGAGTGCCGTAGACTTTTTAGTCGCTGTATCAAGTATCGCTGAATTATGGGATGACTTGGTAGACAAAGACAAAGAGCCTACAAGGAAAGACATAGATGTTGTCTTTTGGAACGCTTTGGTGACGCTTCCTACAAATGAGTTCTTTAATCAACACAAGACATTTTTAATGCCTTTGGTGATTCAGAGTATAAATGCTTGGCAAGACTCTGTAGAACTTGAAAATGGTAATACCAACGACAGAGCCTATGCGCTCACATTGCGTATTATTTCATTACAAATAGCACCAATGATAGTCTTATTGCTTAGAGGTAAAGAAGCAATGAGAGAAACTAGTACGGAAATGTGGCGATATTTTACGTCACATGATGATGCAATTAAATGGATACAAGGGGAATAATATGTCTCTAGGTGGTGGAAGCTCAAGTCAGCAACAATTAGATCCTGAACTTAAGAATTTATTTACAAGTAATTATCAGAATGCACAAAATGTTGCCTCTGGTTTAACGCCTCGTCAATTCGCAGGGTTTACTCCTGAACAAAATGAGGCACTGGCGACTACACAAAGGTTTGCAGACCCCAATGGCGAAGCATTTAATGCCATGCGGGAATCGTATTCAACGCTTAGAGGTGCGGCAGGTTATCAGCCACAAAATGTAAGTGGCGCACAACTTTCCCGTGGGACAGTTCGTGATGTTGCAGCTCAAAATGTTCGAGCAGCTCAGATTGCCCGTGGTGATATTCGTGATGTTGCATCTCAAGACATTAATGCAAAGAATGTAGCAAATCAAGCTTTGCAAGACATTGTGCCTGGTGCAAGAGCCTCAATTCGTGATGTAAACGCAAATACTTTCTTGCAACAGAACTTGCAAGATTACATGAACCCGTATACACAAAATGTTACGGAGCAGGGTCTTAAAGACATTGAAAGAGCTAGACAACTTGAGCAATTAAATACTGCTGGTAGAGCAGGTGCAGCTAAAGCATTTGGTGGATCACGCCAAGGCGTTGCAGAAGCAGAGACTAATCGTGCCTTTCAAGATACATCAAGTCGCTTTGTTGGTGAGCAAAATGCAAGAGCATTTGATACTGCATCTCAACTTGCAAATCTAGATATTAATCGAATGATGCAAGCTCAACAGCTAAACCAAGGTCAAGATGCGGCTGTTACTCAGCAAGCCTTGAATTTGTCTGGTCAGTTTGGCATGGCAAATCAAGAGCAAGCATTACGTGCATACTTGGCTAACCAAGGTGTTGACTTATCTACTGCAACAACAAATGCTCAATTGTCACAACAAGCAAAACTAGCCAATCAAGAACAGGCGTTACGTGCTTCTTTAGCTAATCAAGGTTATGACTTTAATGTTGGTCAGTTGAATACTCAAAATATTCAACAAGCTAATTTAGCTAATCAAGGTGCTGGTTTGACTGCTAATCAACAGCGTATTGGTGCTGGCACTAATATGGCTAATACGGCACGTACTTTCCAAGACATGGGACTAACTGGTGCAAATGCGCTAAACACCATTGCTGGTCAACGACAAGCATTTAGTCAACAACAGTTGGATGCAATTCGTAATCTTCCTTTGGAGCAACAACAAATTCTCAATCAAGCATTGGGTATCAATGTTGGCGGTGGATCTGGTCAAACATCTACATCTACATCAAGACAAGGTTTGCTTGGCTTGTTAGGTATTGGTTAAGGAGTTTATATGTTTAATCTTGGATTGTTATCTGATGCCGCATTGACGGGCTTGTCTGCTGCTGAAAAAGAAGCAATGCAGAAACAAGCTACTCAGCAATTTCTGATTGGTAGCTTATTAAGTGGTGATCCCTCTATGGGCTTTAAGTCTGCAATGGATATTCCATCTACTGCAATCACTATGCAAGATATGTTGCGTAAGAGCCAACAAGCTCAAGCAGATCAAGCGGCTTTAGAAGGATTCCGCTCTAAGTACACTCCTACTAAATTCCAAGAAGCTAACCCTGAATACATGGGTCCTGTTACGCCAGATCAATTGGCACAACAAGAGCAAATCAAGGGTGCTAGAGCGCAAGGTTTGCCATTCAATATACAGAATGCTTTGCAAGATGTATTGGCATTGCCTACTGCTTCACAAAGCGGTATGAGGGAAACTATCACTGCCTTGCAACCTAGAGTGCAAGGTGATTTGTTGATGAACCCAAATATGCAGATCATTCGTGGTTTGCCATCACAAAAAGATTTGGTTCAAACTCAATTAAATCCTTTAACTGGTATGTATGAGGCGAAACCAGTTACAGGAGCATTGGCGGCAAAGGTTGCGACTACATTGCCTGAAGTTCCAGTAGGCGCACAATTGAGCATAAATGATGCAGGTTTGCTTCAAACTAATTTGCTTCCAAATATGCGAAATGTTCAACAGCAATTAGCTTTTGACAAACAGTTTGGTCAAGGTCAAGCCCAACTACAAACAACTCCTACAAATGTTGTTAACCCTGCAACTGGTCGTACAACTCGTACAACAGAGGCCGCAGCTATGGGTCAGCCAACTGTTTTGTCTCCTTCTGAGGTACTTGCTTTTGAAGGGTACAAGCCTATTAGAGAGGCCGCCTTTAAGGGCTTCCAAGCAGCAACAAGTTCTGATGCAAGCTTGCAAAACCTACAAAACATTATCAATCGTGGTGCGTTTGAACCAGGTAAGTTTGCAGGGTTTAAATCTGAAGCTGCGGCTATTGCTACTGGTTTGGGCATTGGTGGCGACAGAGCTAAAGCAGTTGCTGTTGACTCACCATTATTCTTGCAATCTGTTGCTGATGTTGCTTCTGCAAACATTCAAGATTTGGTTGGAGCAACCTCTGATAAAGATATTCAATTTAGTGCATCTCGTGGTCCACAGATTACAAATCCTAAAGAAGCAGTCCAATACTATTTAGATCTTACTCGTGTTGCCAATCAGCGTAAGAAAGATTATTACAACTACGTAACCAAGAATCCTGTTCCCAATGTTGTTGAACAATGGTCACAAACACCACAGGGTAGTTCATCTATTTTTGAAGATCCAAAATTGCGTAAATATTTGCCTAGTTTCCCTGTTACTGCTGGTCCTGATAAAGGTAAAACTGCTTACCAGTTGCCTAGCGGAATTTTTAGGGTTTATAACTAATGGCTACCAGAGAACAAGTATACGAATTTGCTAGGCAAGAAGCCCAGAGGCAAGGCGTTCCTTATTCTTTGGTGCAAAAGATTGTTGAGACTGAATCTAAAGGCGACTTTAACGCAATAGGACCTAAAACAAGGTTTAATGATCGTGCTTATGGGCCTATGCAATTGATGGGTGCTACTGCTAAAGATCTTGGTGTTAACCGCATGGATTGGAAAGATAACATCCGAGGTGGTGTTAAGTATCTAAGCCAGTTAACACAACAATTTCAAGATCCTACATTGGTTGCTGCGGCTTATAACGCAGGACCTGGCAATGTTCAAAAGTATGGTGGTGTTCCTCCATTTAAAGAAACGCAAGACTATGTTGAGAAAGTTGTAGGTACAAAAATGGCTACATTTAGAGATATTGACCCCTCATTAATTGGACAACCAAGCCCTAAAGTTGACTTGCGAGGAATGGCTACACCAGATCAACAACCAAATGTTGGATATCGTGATATTGATCCAGCATTACTTGGTAAGCAAGTTGTTGCACAAGCCCCTGCAAGACAAAATACAGATTCTATTGCCCGTCAAGTAGGCTTAACTGCTCGATATGGCATGGAAGGTTTAGGCCAAGTAGCTGACATTGTTGGATCACCATTGAATATGTTGATTAACAGGGCTACTGGCAGCCAACTAGGAACACCTAGTCAGTCAATGTCAAACTTTGCAACATTGCTTGGTTTGCCACAACCACAAACTAAATTTGAACAAGGAATCGGAAATGTTACTCGTGCAGTAGCAGGTATTCCTGCTATGGGTGGTGCAGGTGGTTTATTGCAACAAGCTCCTAATTTAACTGCACAAGTAGTTGGTCGTGGGTTGGCGGCTCAACCTATTGCTCAGGCGGCAGGTGCTACTGTTGGTACTGGTGCGGCTGAGATTGCCCGTAATCAATTCGATATTAAAAACCCATTGGCGTTGCTTGGCATCAACTTAGCGGCAGGTTTACCCGCTAGTGCTGTTGCGGCTAGAGCAGGAAACATTCCTTCTGGCACAACATATCGTGATCCAGTTACTGGTCAGATTATTGAATCTGCAGCTCAACGTGGTGTTAATATAGATGTTGGTGATGTTGGTGGCCCAGGTGCGGGAACTATTGATAAATTGCGTCAATTAGGATTCTCAAAAGAGTCTTCTAATCAAGCCAAAGCAGATCAAGTTAAAAAGTTAATTGAAAAAACTACTGAAAATCTTAAGCCTTCAAGAATGTCTGAAGGTGGTGAGAAGAAGATTATTGCCGATGACTTACGCCAGCAATATAAAACTGCAAAAGACAATGTTAGCCCTGAGTTTAAAAGAGCAGAAGAATTAGCTGGCAATGACATTATTCCATTGCGTAATACAAACCAAGCAACTGTAGATGTTATTAATCAATTTCCATCTACTTCTCAGACTCCTGTTATTGAGAAAACTATTGAGAAGTTAAATACATTAATTCAAAATGGTGGTGGCTCATACAAAGAGTTGCGTGATGTGCAATCTACAGTATTCTCTGAGATGGAGCGTGTTCGCAAGGGTCTTGTGCCAGGCTCTTATAGTGAGAAGCAATTAAATTCAATAAATCAGTTATACAAAGGTTTAGCTGATGACGTTGATGTATGGGCTGCACCTGCTATTGAGGCCAATGGCACTAAATTGTTTACACCTGCTGGCGCACAACATACAAAAGCAATAGAGCAGTTTAAAGCAACTGTTTTGCCTTTTAGACAAGATACAAATATCTATAAACTTGTTTCTAGTAAGACACCTCAAAACGACATTGATTTGGTAGCACAAGGCTTTAGCTTTGACAAGAATCCTGCTACGGCAGAACTTGCTTTTAGCTTGATGTCACCAACTGGTAAACAAGCGGCTCAATACTCTATCTTGAATGAAGCTAGAAACAGAGCTATTAACCCAGATGCAGCTACTGGATTCTCAGCACCTGCATTTACAAGAACTTTAAACCTTGGCAGACCAGATAGTCCAACTGCACAACGTGTTGCATTTGCAGACAATCCTGCTTTGTTGGATGAAGTCACTTTGTTGAGAGACATTGTGGATACAACTCGTGGTGCTGTAACTCCTAAAGTTGCACCTGCTACTGGTGCGGCTTTATTGCCTTATGTTGCGGGTGGAACTGGTATTGCGGGTGGCTTTGGTCTTGGTGGTCAACTTGCTGAAGGTTTGGGCATGGGTGGGTTTGGAACTGGACTAATTAGTGCGGCATCTGCTGCTGCTGTGCCAGTAGGAGCAAACAGATTGGCTAATGCACTTTCTAGCCAAGGTGGAACTAGATTCTTACTTGGTGAACAACTGCAAGGCGCTGGTGGCATGGGTACTGCAATGGGTCAAGCAATGACTGAGGCAGTTAACAATCCTGATGAATTTATACCTCAAAAGCCCGTTCAAGGTCTTTTTGACTTGTTCAGATAACATGAAAGACTGGCTGCTTGCATTTATTGCCGCAGTCTGTTTTTCTGCTTTTATTGTCTTTTGTAGTTACATCATTATTTGGGCGTACCCGTGAAATGGCTACTGGCACTTGTTTTAACTCTAGCACTTCACTCTACAGGGCAAGACCTATGTAGTGTGCGTGAGTTTTACTCAATTGCTTGGACAATTCACAACCCATCAGAGCGTCATCAACAAATGTCTCAATGGCTTACAAATCATCAGAACTTATGTAAAAGTACCGACATGA
>Ga0247723_1001768_pt1 | contig 12250 bp, 24 predicted proteins | sample MSEWelMarce5H_FC_FD_189079 | JGI IMG/M metagenome (GOLD analysis project Ga0247723, IMG submission 189079) | Subsurface sediment microbial communities from gas well in West Virginia, United States - MSEEL Well Study Marcellus 5H_FC | ecosystem: Environmental > Terrestrial > Deep subsurface >...
TCGTTTGCACTTAGGCGAGGTGCAACATCAATCACATCGACTAGGCGCGACTGCGCGGCAGCTAGTGCGCCTTGAATGCTGATGCGTGTATCGGTCACGCTAACGTCCAGGCGGTCGCCGTAGACCTTTGGGGCTAGCTTGGAGGCCCTCCAGCGCATCGAATCGAGAACGACGCGAGCGGCATGGCTATCCATAGTGCCATTGCTTACAGCCTCTTCCACCTCCTCCATGCGATCAAATAGCGTGTCAGCCTGAGCGACTCGCGCGCGCGTGTACCTGATAGCAAAGTCCGGGCAAGCGGCGACCCAGCGCAAAACCGTAGTGAAATGCGGCATTCCCTCATCTTTGCAAACCTGGCGCAAGCTCCGGCCCGTTTGGATTTCAGCCAGCAATTGATCCTGAATTTCTGCGACTTCCTGTACTGCATACGCCATAAAAATAACCTTCCAATTTAATCAACTATTACGCACAAATTTTAGCGCATCGGTTTGCATTTCTGCATCTCCCTAAAGGGAGAGATGCAAAAAGTGCAGAATAACCGCTTTTTTGCCCCCCCTTTGCACTTATGCATAATGCAAAAAAGTGCAAAAAGTGCAAACCATCTAAGGGTTTCCCCTAATGCTTTACTGTCACCTATGTGACTGACTGACTGTAACGAAATTTATTACACTTACATCCAAGCCAATGCAATAGTGCACTGGTGTAACAAAAAGGATAGCGCCATGCGCCAATACACTTTCCAAGTAATCAACAAAAAAACCGGCCAGGTCGATCACGTTCGCGCCACTGCGAAAAACCCTGAAATAGCCCGTAATCAAATTGTCCTGTCATATGGCTTGCACCATAGCATTATGGGCTTGCACTGTAACGTCAACCCTGCACACCATACGTTAGGTGAGATTGATTGCAGTGGCTTTCCTATGTCTGATCTGGCTTGGCTTAAAAGCGAAGCGGCAAAGATCGAAGCCTGACAGTCCCAGCTACTGCGCATTGACAGTGCGCAGTGGCGGGAATTGTCCCGTTAACCCTTGGGGAAAAAATGGAAAACCAAAAAACCGTAGCCTGGGCAACCATGCTGCAAGATGCCGTAACTCAGCCTGGGATCATAAGCTCATGCTACAAGGCATTTCACAATTACAGCATGGGCAACCAAATGCTTGCCTGGTCACAATTGCAAGCCCGCGATATGGGCCTAGCACCGATAGCCACCTACAAAAGATGGTCTGAGCTTGGCCGTCAAGTCAAAAAGGGAGAAAAGGCTATTGCACTGGTCATGCCGGTAACTATCAATAAAAAAGATGGTGCAGGCGAAAAGACGGGCGAATGCTTCCAATGGTTTACCCTGAAAAATAACTGGTTTACCCTAGATCAGACCGAAGGGGCTGATTTTGTCAGTGAGTCAGCAAGCCCAGCATGGGACAAGGCCAAGGCATTAGAAACCCTAGGCATTACTGAAATTCGCTTCGACTCTCCAAACGGGAATTCACAAGGCTACGCCCAGGGTAAAAATATCGCCATTAATCCTGTGGCCGTATTGCCCCATAAAACGCGCTTTCATGAGCTCGCCCATGTGATGCTAGGCCATACCGAAGAACATGCCATGCATGATGATGATATGACGCCAAGGGATATACGCGAAGTTGAAGCCGAGTCGGTGGCCTATATTTTATGTTCAGTGCTTGGCCTGCCTGGTTTGATTGAATCAAGGGGATATATTCAATCATGGCTATCTGGTGGTGAAATTACCGATAAGTCAGCCCAGCGCATATTCGGTGCAGCCGATAAGATTTTGAAAGCCGGTAACTAAAACTATCTGCAAGCCCTTAATTGAGGGTTTGCGGGCTACTTTTGGCCGTTACACATTGGAGAATAGAAAATGCAATTAAACAGCAAAGAATTAGAACGTATTGCCTTTATTCAGGGCAATAGCCTAGCATCACTGTATGCAAGTGCTGATGATGCGGAAAATACTGGCGATGCAATTAATGACGCATTAATACACATTCAGGAATCTAAAGGCTCTATGCCCAATGAAGATTTTTTGCAGCACTTGATTAATCAATGCCGCGCCATGTGCAAGGCACGCATCACAAAATCCGAATTGTCCGCATTCTGTGATGAATTAGAAGAATTGCAAAGCAAAATTTTAAACGACTCTGATTATGGTTTGGACGAATTACGCAAGGCAGAAAAAATACTTAAAGAGGTAACAGCATGAAAACATTTAACTTTTCAGCCAATTGGCTAGATTTTGGCGAATGGATAGCCGACACACAAGAAAAAGCACAAAACACATTCGCAAGTGATGCGGGCTATAAAGATTGGGCCGATATGTGCGAACGGGCCGAAGAATTTGGCGGCAACAGTGTAGAAGTAAAAGAGGTAACAGTATGAAAACCTACACTCTCAACAATTACGAATATCATTATTCGCGCACTAATCGCGTGTGGATTGTGCAAAGCCTATATGACGGCACGATATGGTTTTTTAATAGTAAAAACGACTTAATAGATTGGATTAATTATGATTAAATTTCGCTGGGAAAAAACAAATTACGGGTACAATGTTTGGGCCAAAAAACCAGATTCACGGGCCTACATTTATTTCGGGCATTTTCGCACTAAGAAAAGCGCATTAGATCAATATGATGCGGAACAATGCAATTATGCTTAATAACGCTATGCACCCATTATTTCAGGCCATCTTACGGCCCTACATGCCACCACCACCACCAAAGCCCACACCAGAGGCCATTGACACGGCCATGCTGGCCGATAAGTTAGCGGATGGGTACACCCAGCGCAATATTAAACGTGCTATTAAATTGGAGAAGCAAAATGAAAACCAGTGAACTGACAGATGCCGCCCTTGATTGGGCGGTGGCTACGTGTGAAGGTGCGGAGTACAAAGAGGGGTTTTTATTCTGGTATGACCATGAAGGCGCAAAGAGACAGATTAAACCTTACCCATATTCAACCGATTGGGGGCAAGGTGGCCCCATCATTGAGCGGGAGCAGATCAACATATCCTATTGCAACCCTGCCGCTGGGTGGAGTGCCCAGGGTTTCCGCAACGCCAAGTTCGGCCCAACCCCACTTATTTTCCGCAAAGCCAAGTTCGGCCCCACACCCCTTATTGCAGCCATGCGCAGCTATGTTGCCAGCAAGCTAGGCGCTGAGATTGATGTACCGGAGGGCATAGCATGAGCCAACACTATAAATTTGACCCCGAGCCATATCCTTGGCTTAATTTAGCCCTAGCCTTTGCTATCGGGCTTGGCTTGGCCTTGGCCCTTGTAACATGGTGGAGCGCATGATTATATTTATAGCGGCACTGGTGGCCGCAATCATAGCCATAATCCTCGACCTTTAATCAAGCCCCTAATGGGGCTTTTTTAATGACCTGCTCCCTTGCATCATCAAAGCCCCGTCCGACAATGACGGTGTGGCCGATACCCTCCAGATAAGCTATCCAATCGCGCTGTGCTGGCGACACTGTGCCCCCTGTTTCCCGCTTCATCTCGATCCACAACGACCAGGCTGGCACAAATAAATCCGGTACACCTGCCTGTACCCCCTCGGCCTTCAAGCTGGCGCCCTGGGCCATGCTACGGCCACCACCATTGGGTATTGCAAAGATACGAACGTCCGTGTATTGGCGCCGGAACCATGACACTAAACGCACTTGCTCTAAGTGCTCTGATGGTGCGGTCAAAATGGCACCTCGCCTAACCACTCCGGGCACTCGCCCACGGTGGCCGCAAAGTCGGCTGGAGGCTCCATAAAAAACACAACGCATTTACCCTTGACATCATAGAATTCGCAGCTATGGCAGCACCTGGGCGGGCCTTGGGCAATTAAACGCTTGTAGTCCGTTATAGAGTCGGGTTCGGGGTGTCTCATGTCCATGTCCTTTGTAGTACGGTGAAAAATTTACCCTCGCGCCTAAACTCAATCGCGCTAGGTGGCTGGCCTTCGGTAAGTGTCTGAGCCATTTCGTGCAGTTCGGCGGTTCCATAATCCAGCACCACGCCTGCCTTGTAAGCAATGTCAGCCAATAGCCTTCGGCTTTTTTCTCCGGCATACCCATCGTGGGTCACGGCCAAGTATTCGGTCACTGGTGAGTCACTCAGCCCGCCATAGTAGGTTAACGATAACATTTCTTTGCCACTGGCTCGGCTTATGTGCTTACGCCATGTCCAGGCGGTAACTTCCATATCCACGCCTTCCACGCCCATTATGTCTAGGTTGGACAATTTAAGCGCAGCCTTCACCGGCTCGGGAAACTCAGCGCCGCAAGCTGGGCAGACCCTCACCGATAGAGCGCATATCTCTTGGCAATGGTCGCAGACCTTCACTGGCGCCTCGCCTACCTTGTCACCCTTTTTTGGTGGTGGGCGCACGGCGGTAATGGGGCCATGCTGCTCCACCACGCCCGCAAAGTCTAGGACCATGCAATCGGTTTTCCCCTCGGCTATGCGCAGTCCACGCCCTGCCATTTGGACGTAAAGCCCTGGGGACATAGTAGGGCGCAGCATGGCTATCAGATCAATGCCTGGTGCGTCAAAGCCGGTGGTCAATACATTGGCATTGGTTAGCGCCTGAATGCGTCCTGCTTTGAATTCTTTAAGCATCCGGTCACGCTGGGCTGGCGGTGTGTCGCCGGTCACACAATCGGCAATGATGCCTTGCTCGATCAGCGCCTCTTTGATATGGTTGGCATGGTTCACCCCAGCGCAGAAAATCAGCCATGACTTGCGGCCATGCCCCAAGCGCACTATTTCGGACACTACGCGACTGTTTTTATCGGTGGTGTCTACCTTGGCCTGTAGCTCGGACTCTATGTACTCGCCACCACGCTTATGCACCCCGTCCACCTCCAATTTGGTGGCCGTCAACTTGCTGCGAAGGGTCGACAGGTAGCCTTTGAAAATCAGTTCCTCGATGCTGGTAGGTGTAATCAGTTGGCTAAAAATAGCAGGCTCATCTGTGATGTAGCCATGCCCCAAACGATAAGGTGTAGCGCTCAAACCGATAACGCGAAGGTTCGGGTTGATAGCTTTCAGGTCATTAATCAATGTGCGATAGCCGCCCTCGTCTTTGTGCCCTATAAGGTGGCTTTCATCGCAAATAATTAAATCGCAATGCCCTATTTCCTTGGCCTTGGAGCGCACTGATTGGATGCCTGCAAAGGTAATGGGTTCACCTAGTTCTTTGCGGCCAAGCCCTGCTGAGTAAATGCCCAATGGGCAGTTAGGCCAATGCTGGCGCATCTTTTCAGCGTTCTGGACAATCAATTCCTTAACGTGGGTCAGCATTAGCACCCGAGTTTCCGGCCACGATTGCAGCGCGTCCTTACACAGCGCAGCAATGATGTGGCTCTTGCCTGAGCCGGTTGGCAGCACTAGGCAAGGGTTGCCCTCGTTGCCTGCCTCAAACCATGCGTAGAGTTCGGTTATGGTGCGTTGTTGGTATTCACGGAGCATCAGAATCCCCCAAAAAGTCGGGGTTACTCATGTTAGGTGCTTTCGGCGGTGCAGGCAGTAGCATCCAGTGCGTCACGCCTTTCCAAGGCTCTCTGAAACATTTCCATTCCCAATCCCAATCCCACTCATAGCCGCTAAATCCAACGCTATGCCACCAAATCCAGTTTCTTGCTGGCTCATGCTCAAACTTCGCCACGCACACTGTGCCATCGTTGACACAAATCAAAATCGGCGTGTTGGTCGGCGGCAGTCGTTCCGCCATTGGCACCCACGCACCTGCAAAATTAATCATCCCACCACCCTCCCATCAAACTCAGACCTGATTTTATTTACAGTGGTGTCACTGCAAGCCTTGGCATTGGCAAGCAATTCTTTGCTACCGTACACGCCTTCACCTGGCTCACCATTAGCCAAGCCCTGCCCGTCAATCTCATAGACCGCAACCCAATCGCTGGGGCTTTCTAGGCGCTTCCAAGGCACCAGATCAGGGTGCAACACATGGGCCTCGCAGCCGGTATGCTGGGCATCAGTTGGCACACTGGCGTCCCACTTGGCGCAGTGCCACGTACTGTCAGCCATTGGGGTAATGTGGGCGCAGGTACGGCAATTGACCTCTTTGGTAGTCTTGCTACCGTGGCAAAAGTCATGCCCAGCGCACATCTTGCATTCAAACCATGTGGGGTCGGTGCTTATCGGTGGTGGGATTCTGTCCGACAAGGCTAGACGGTGGCCCTTGGCAATGGCTTTCACCGCATGGTCTTTGTCATACTCTAAGCGCTCGGTGTAGATGCGGTCATCGTCTTTGCAGATAGCCACGTACAAAGCCCGTTTCAATTCAGTGCCGTGCATATACACTTGGCACTGAGTAAAGTGCATTGGCTTAGACTTTGCCACGCCATTTTTCTCTAGGTCGTTGAATGACTTCAGACTGTGGGTTTTGAACTCCAAGACGTGTTCAGTCTTAGGCGCACCAGGTACGCCTTTGCCGATACCGTCCAAGCTGCCCCTGACGTGGCTCCCAAAATTTACTTGGTGCTGTGTGCCGGTTACGCTCATGCCAATGGCCCGAAGGTCGCTGACAATAGTGGCCTCCTCATTGTTGCCACGGCGAAACAAGCGCAGTATCCGGCCTTTGAATTGTTCTTGCACCGCCCAGCGAAACGACAGCCATAGCCAGCGTTCGCAGTGGTGGCCTAGCATAGAACAGCCCATGTGCGCCCTTGGCCTCTCTAGCCGCGCCTCATGGGCTTGGTCAATCAGTGAAGTTATGGTAATCTCGGGTTCTGGTATTTTCATGTGTGTTCTCCTTGGGTATTGACCCCGCCTTAATCAGCGGGGTCTTTTTTTGTTTACTTCTTAGCCCAAGGTGGTGCAGCCTTGGCAGGTGTAGCGCTAGGCGCTACAGACTTGAACGGTGCAACAGCCGCAGGTGCAGCACCTCCCAGCGCCCGAAACGCTTTAATCTCGTTGCCAGCGTACTCGCCAGTACGCACCGACAACTTGATGCCCAGGTTCCCGCCAATCAACTGGTCGGTGTCGGACACCTTCGCCAAGCCAATTGCACGCATGATGTCACCCAACTGTGAACGCCCAATCTCTTCGGCCTTGGTACTGGCATTCTTGATGTTGAGGTTTCCAAACACCACGCGACCTTGGTGGCTTGGGCCGGTCACGGTGTACTTGCAGGCAATGTATTGGCCATCCCCTGCTTTGGTGGGCTTGATTTCAGCACCCGTGATGGTGGCGTTGTACCAACCCTCGGGGAGTGGTTCAAAGTTGCTAGTGCCAACGGGCAAAGTGTCTACGCTAAATTCTTCGTCTAAAAAAGCCATGATTAATCCTTAGTGATAGTAAAAGTGGGGCGTCCAGGTGTGGACGTAATTGCACCAAGCAAAGGCTTGGTTACAGCGTCAGCCGCTGCACCCCATGCCTTTGCATTGATCTCGGGTTTCCAGCGAAAGAGGCTAGAAAGGTGTTCGGACAGACCAGCTTCAGCGGCCAACACTTGCAGTTTGTCGGCGTCAATCTTTTTATTGATTCGGCCTTCCATCTTGACCACAAAGCCGTTTTCCTCCTGTTTCATGGTGCCATCAAGGTCTTTGGGAATACCAAAGTGGATAGCTAACTGATCTTCAATATCGCGTCGGTCAGCAACTGCTTTGGTTTCTGCTTTTTTGGCGTCTAGCCATTGTTGGAAAAGGCTCATGCTGCACCGCCAATCTTGGCAATAATCTCGCCCAGGTCAGGGGCTTCCCATGCGCTTAGTTTGCCGCTACGGTCTTTGGCAAGCCATAGTCCATCGCTATCGCACATCAAGGCACGTTGGGTATTTCCCTCGGCATCCTTCTCAACTCGCAGCGCCAGCACCTCATCAAAAAAGTACGGCAAGGCTTGGCCGGTCTTGTTTCCAGGCATTGATGGGCTATACAGTACACGCCCCATCTCGTCTTGGGTTTTCTCTAGCTTGGCAGTCATCAGAACATGGCGACCAGGGATGTCGCGGAATGCCCGAATGATGTCGGCCATCTGCTCCTGCATAGCGCCATAAGCAGCGCGTGGGTCTTTGTTTACCTTCTTCTCGTGGTTTAGACAGACTTCAGCGATCTCACTAATGCTGTCCAGCGCTACGCTCTTGTACTCAGACTCCAGCACCCAACTGTAAGCCTCCCGCAAGTCATCCATCGAGGCGATTTCAATGTAAGGCAGATCAGCGTCTTGAATGGACAATAATCCACCTTCGGCGGACAGAACTACGGGGCTTGGCAATGTCTTAATCAGACTTGTCTTACCCGCACCAGCCTGTCCGTAGACAAGCAACTTAACACCGTTGGCACTTAGGCCGCTGGTGCGCTTTAACGATATAGCCATGTGGCTCTCCTTCTCTGTTTGCGTTACCGTCTGGACTCAGTTCGTAACGTGGTTGTATCTTAGCACAGGTTCGTGGTACAGTGTCAACAACTTTTTAACAAGGGACTAAAAATAAATGACAGACCTCGCAAGTATCCTTGGTGGCCCTTGGTCGCCACCGGCACAAAAACACATAGATTCCCCAGAGGATCAGCTAAAAGACGCCATGCTAGGCGCAGGCTTAAAGCCACCGGAGGCCATACACCTAGACGGTAAAGTCCACCGCTTTAACAGTGGCACCAAGGGCGAGAAAGGCCACGACAAGCCTGGTTGGTACATAGTTTTTAATGATGGCGTACCGGCAGGGCGCTTTGGTTGCTGGCGCTCTGGCGTAGAACTTACTTGGAAGGCAGACATTGGCCGCAGCCTGACGGTAGCAGAGGAAATGGCACAGTCGCGCAGGCTCTCAGAGGCTAAGGCGCAGCGCGATGCAGAGCAAGCTAAGACCCGAGAAGTGGCCGCTAACACCGTGGATTTAATCTGGTCGCAAGCAGGTGCCGCAAGCCCCGAGCATCCCTACCTACAGCGCAAGGGCATACAGCCCAATGGCGCACGAATTACGGGTGACGGGCGCTTGATGGTGCCTCTGTATAACTCGGACGGTGAACTCTCCAGCATCCAATACATTGCCGGTGACGGTGACAAGAAATACCACCCAGGGGGACAGACCGGCTCAATGTTTTGGCTAGTTGGCAGCATGGATGATGCCAGCACTCTCTACATTGCCGAAGGCTTTGCAACAGCGGCCACCATAGCCGAAGTCACGGGCCAGCCTTGTGCCGTGGCGTACAGCGCAAGCAACTTAGTGCCGGTGACTGGAATTTTGAAAGCAGCACATCCAGCATTGGACATTTGCATTGTTGCCGACAATGACGTTAGTGGCGTAGGCCAGCGCTACGCAGAGCAAGCCAGCGCCAAGTATGGGGTACGCATGACAACACCGCCAATTGAAGGTGACGCCAATGACTACGTTCAAGCAGGGCACGACTTAGCACTGCTTTTAAAGCCCCAAGTCGCAACGGATTACCTAATTCATGCTGATGGGTTTTCGGAGCAGCCTGCGCCTATTTCGTGGCTAGTAAAGCACTGGATACAAGACAAGGCATTGGTGATGGTGCATGGGCCTAGCGGTGGCGGCAAGACGTTTGTGACCTTGGATTGGATGCTGCACATTGCCAGTGGAAAAGCAAGCTGGTTCGGCCACAAGGTAAGACCAGGCAACATGGTGTATTTGGCTGGTGAAGGACACCACGGCTTGCGAAGCAGGATTGCGGCATGGAAGCACCATAACAGCGTCACTAGCCTGAATATGTGGGTTAGCAAGTCAGGCGTAGACCTTAACACCGCCGAAGGATATTTGAAGGTGTTAGAAGCAGTCAGGGCGCTCAAAATCAAGCCAAGCGTTATCACCGTGGATACCCTGCACCGATTTATGGCCGGTGATGAGAACAGCGCACAGGACGCCAAGACCATGCTAGATGCCTGCGCTGCGCTCATGGAAGAGTTTGGATGCACCGTAATTCTGGTTCACCACACGGGCGTATCAGAAGAGGCCCAACACCGCGCCCGTGGCTCAAGCGCATGGCGTGGAGCCTTAGACATTGAGATCAGCGTCATACCCGCCAAGGGTGACAAGTCTATTGAGATTGTGCAGCGAAAGAGTAAAGACGCCGAGATGGCAGTGCCGGTCTATGTTGATCTGGAATCGGTAGCGATACCTGGTTGGTTTGATGAAGATGGAGAAGCCGTTTCCAGCGCAGTGGTGGTAAAGGGAGAAGTGCCAGAAAGCAACAAGAAAACAAGCACTGGTTTTGTATCGTTTGAAAAAGCATGGTTTGCCACTGGCGCAGAAGATCGAGGCGGCGCACCGTACCTAACTAGATCGGCCTTAGTGGACTATGGCAACACGAACGGGTTGCAGGGCACCGCAGCCAAGCGCATTACCAATGCAGTGAAACCAGACTTGGTTAGCGGCTCGTTCATTGAGCCGTTGATAAAGTCAGAAATTATAGAGCCCCATGAAAACGGCTGGATAGTCATTGACCCCGGCACAGCGGCGGCAATGATTTTGAAAAGAAATTCCCATTAACTTAAAAAGTGTGATAAACTTTAGCACATGAACAAAAAATTGACCCAATTAAAAGCCAAGCTAAGAGCCGCGCAAGCGGAACTTGCTATACGAACCCGTACAAACAACAGTGCGTCACGGGCCTACAACAAGGTGACCGCAAGGATTGCCGAACTGGAGAAAAAAATTGTTGACTTGGCGAAAATTTCAGAGTGAGTTGCCCAATTACAGCGAAGCCGAACTATTGGCTTTGCTTAATGAAGAACGCAACCAATACAAGCGCGTGTCAATGTTGGAACGCATACACCAGCGTTATTGCACACTTAGAGCCAATCGGGAACGGTTGGAAATTTTAAAAGAAGGAAGGAAACCATGAAATCTTCACAAGAAATGTATGACGCAGGGTATGCCATACCTCAATACGACATTTCAACAGTAAAGCGAACATGGCGTCACAAAGACAAGATTTTTACCACGCCAAATGACGTATTCGTTGAAAAAATAATGTGGAACGGGCATTTGATGGACTTTTTAAAAATGGAGAAAGTTGATGACAGCGCAACCAGCTAGGTACTTTGCCTTTGGCCCTTATAAGGCCGAAGCCGTTGGCCCCAATGGATGGTGGGGCGTCAAGAACAAGAACGGGCTAAACGTCCTTACGTTCACTGACCGCCCAGGCCATGTGTTTGCCCTTGAAGCCGAGGCAAAAAGCCTAGCCGACGAGTGGAACAACGGCAAGGTGTTTGAGTACCCGCCAGAGCCGGTGATTGTGCCCCGTCTTCCAGACCCAGTACATGACGCTCGGTTTGGTAAGTACATCCGCAGCCAACGGTTTTTAAACGGGCGTTGGGTGTCGCCCATTCCTGTAGACAAAAACTGGGCAAAAGCTGTTGATGAATATGTTGAAACGTAACCCAAAGGAGAGAATTAATGAAACAAAGCTACACACAAACGCCTCGCATGATGAGTGAGGCCACTTGGACGACTGGCGCTTATGGCGTTAGTTACAAAAAGTCACGACTTAGCATAATTGGCGGCTATCTTTTGGCCTTTGCTATTGGCGCTGGCATGGCTGCGCTACTGGTCGCATGGTGGTCGGTATGAAAGTGCTACGCCGCCACGGCACCGATGCAAAGTGGAGCGCCAAGCTAGTGGAGGAATACGACATCGACGACAAGCACCACAAACAAGCAATTACTAATTTGATAAACGATTTAGCGTCACTGGCGGTGGTACGCAACAACTACATTGACCTTGAAACCTTACTGAAACTATATGACAAACACATTGGAGAATACAAATGAACTGCTGTAACGACTACGGCAACTGCGACCAAGGCCGCGATTGTCCAATACGCAAACAACGCGCACAAGAAACCTACAAGAAGTTTTATGAAATGAACGTAGAAGTAGCTGACCCTTACGAGGATTTTTTCAGTACATTCAAAGTATTGATTGTCTTAATTGCTGTGACAGCCGCTTGCACAATGTTGGCTTTTTTTATATGGGGGAAGTGATGAACGCATATTCGCAATGGTTTTTCTCATACGGCTGGCTAATTGTTTCGGCATTCGCCTATGGCTTGGGGTTAAAAATCGGTCTCAAGGGTTTCTATGTAATTCTGCCTTTGGTTTTTTTTGCGCTGGTGGGGAAGTGATGAATAAACAATGCAAATTTAAACAAGGACAGTGGAACTGCGGCAGCTACCAATTCAACTTGTACAAATATGACATTGACCAAGGCGATTTGTGTGATGTGCATTACTGGCAAGATCAAACGCAGAAGGCCCGT
>Ga0247723_1001769_pt1 | contig 12250 bp, 19 predicted proteins | sample MSEWelMarce5H_FC_FD_189079 | JGI IMG/M metagenome (GOLD analysis project Ga0247723, IMG submission 189079) | Subsurface sediment microbial communities from gas well in West Virginia, United States - MSEEL Well Study Marcellus 5H_FC | ecosystem: Environmental > Terrestrial > Deep subsurface >...
ATGCAGCCGAAAGCGCAGCACAAGCACAAGCAGGTGCAGCAGGCGAAGGCATTGCAGAGCAGCGCAGGCAGTTCGATGCCATCCAACAACTGCTGCAGCCTTATGTACAAGCAGGCACTGGAGCAATAAGTCAATTCCAGCCATTCCAGCAGGCAGGCGCTCAAGCCTTTCAGAGACAGCAGGCCATAGCAGGGCTACTTGGCCCAGCCGCACAGCGCGAAGCCATTGCAGGCATTGAGCAAAGCCCAGGTTTCCAGGCCAACGTGCAGCAGGGTGAAGAGGCTTTGCTTCAGCGTGCATCGGCCACTGGTGGCTTGCGAGGCGGCAACATCCAAGCGGCCTTGGCGCAGTTTCGGCCACAGTTGCTGCAGCAAGAAATTGACAAACAGTATGGCAGGCTCGGCGGCTTTGCAGGCACAGGCCTTGGCGTGTCTGAGGCTCTTTACCGAGGTGGTCAAGCATCAGCAGTCAATCAGGCTTCACAAGCTGGCACTCTTGGTTCTAACGTAGCCAACTTGCTTGGACAGCAAGGCGCAGCAATGGCAGGCGGTGAGCTGGGCCAGGCCAGGGCTTTTGGCGGCTTGTTAAACGCCCCAGCACAACTTGCTGGCATTCAATATGGACGAACTGGTCAAGGCTTTGGAAATCTCTTTGGCGGCAGTGGTGGCGGTGGCAGTTTAATGGGGCCGCAATACGGGGCGCAACCTTTAGATTCTTCTTTCAATCAATATCTTGGTGGTGGAGGGACTGGGTTGTCCCAACTAGACTATGCAGTCGCAAGCGGTGGCTATTAAGGATTAATCATGGCAATCAATCCACTACAACAGCCCATAAATTATGCAGTCGATGTGCAAAGCCCATTCCAGGCAGCACTCGGCGGCTTACAACTAGGTGCTGGTCTTGAAGAACTCAATGTTGCAAGGCAGAAACGCGAAATGGAGACACAGCAACTCCAGGCAGCTCAAGCGCAACAGGCTCAATTCCAATCTGGCCTCAATTCATTCTTTGCCAAGCCACCGGAGCAGCGCACCTATGAAGAGCTGCAGCCCCTGCTGGTCGGCGCAAACAAACAGCAGTTTGATGCACTGAAGCTGGTTGGCGAGCAGATGGGCGCAGAAAGGCTCGGCTCGGCAAAAAGATTCACATCGCAGGTGCTGCTGGCTCTTGAGGCAAACCCAACAACAGCTCAAACAATGCTTGAGGAACGCATCGCTGCTGAGACAGACCCAAACCAGAAGCGTGGCTTTCAAACTATTTTGGACATTTCAAAAGAAAACCCAGCAAAAGCTGCGCAATTTGCGGAGTCGCTTGGGGCTGGCGTATTTGGCTCTGAATGGTACAAGGGGATTGAGGATTATCGAAAAGCTCGCAGGGAAGCTGAAATGCAGCCTGCCGCACTCAAAAAAGCGCAGGCCGACGCAGAAGCCGCGGTGGCCGAAGCGGAGAGAAAACTTCTTGAAGCAAAAGACACGCCGTCGCGCCTTGCAGCAGAGCAGGCTTTGCGGATTGCTCAAGAAACTAAAGAAAGGGCATTGACAGCAGCAAGCCTTGGCGTTGAGGCTAGGGCAGTTGAGCAAGCGCCGGTGGCACTTCGAGAATTACGGGCAAAGGCCGATAAAGCGGTGGCTGATGCAATTGCAGCGCAAAATCAGGCAAATACCTCAGAAGAAAAAGCCGCAGCAGATTTAGCCCGAGCAAAAGCAGAGGCTGAAAAAGCCAAGGTCGAAGCTCGTTTTGCCGAACCATTGGCGCAAGCAGATTTAAACAAACGAAGAGTTGAAACACTTGCGCCATCTGTGCGAGAAGCAATTGATTTTAAGAATTTAAGCCCAGCAGATCAGGCTGTCTTTCAGAATTTGCAAATACTTAAAAAGCCACCAGCACCAGTTACAAATGTAAATGTTTCAAATGTAGATAAGACAGCGGCAGGTGAACTTGGCAAACTTGTGCCAGACCTCTACAACCAAATGAACGCAGCATCGGATTTAACTGGTGAACTTGCAAGATACCGTACAGCACTTGGAACAGCAATTACAGGCCCATTTGCTGACAGGCGGCTGCAAGTTGCACAAGTCGCAAATGCGTTTGGTCTCATTGGTGACAAAGGTATTAACGCTACACGCGAGTTAATTCAGGGTAATGCGGAAATGTCACTTAAGGCACGATCTTTGATTGCTGGTCAAGGTCAAGGCCCGATTACTGAAGGTGAGCAAAAGTTGCTTGTGAAGGCACGGGCAGGTGACATTAATTTTACAAAGGGTGAATTGAACACTTTGTTTAATATTTTTGATCGTGCTGCTAAGGCGCAATACGATCAAAGTAGAAAATTATTGCAATCAGCAACAACACAAAGCCCGACGGCGCAAATATTTCTAGATGCTGCAAAACCTTTTGATGCGCAAACTGCCCCACCAGTTCAACCTGCTGCATCACCGAAGACTGCGCCTGTAGCCCAACCAGCAGCAGCAGCGTCAGCAAACCTCCGGTCTCAAGCAGAAGCAATTCTGCGCGGAGGTCAATAAATGGCAACCGCAGACGAATACGCAGCCTGGATTGTCCAGAACTCTGCCAAGCGAGGCACGCCTGAATTCAACACCGTGGCGCAGGCTTACCAGCTTGCAAAATCGGAAGAAACCATAGCAGTTCCAGCACAACAACCTCAGCAGGCAAGTGCTTTGCAGGAGATTGGCCGACAAGTTGGACTAACAGGACGTGGCGTTATTGAAGGCGTTACAGGCTTAGCCGGCATCGTAATTGATCCTGTGACAAGGCTTGCCAACATCGCGTTGCCTGCCACCGCACAGATTCCGACCACACAGCAAGCCACCACTCAGGTCTTGAACGCAGCAGGGTTTCCTCAGCCTCGTGATGCTGTAGAACGCATGGTCAATCAGGCTGTGCAAGGCGTTTCAAGTGGCGGGGCAATGGCAGCGGCTGGTCGTGTCGCTCAGATGTCAGCAGCACCAGTCACAAGCGAAGTTGGCAGAATGCTAGCAGCCCAGCCGGTGGCTCAGATGGCTGGTGGTGCTGGAGCAGGCGCAGCAGGCCAAGCAGTCCGCGAAGCTGGTGGTACTCCAGGGGGTGAGATTCTGGCTAGTCTTGTGGGTGGTGTTACCGCTGGCACAGCGACATCCCGTGCAATGGCCCAACCACGAGTTTCAACCGCAGCACCAAAGGTTCAGCCAATTGTTGAAGAAGCAAGCCAACGTGGTGTTCCGGTTTTAACATCTGACGTAGTTCCACCAGAAACATTTATTGGCAAAGCAGGGCAGCGCATTGGTGAGCGCATTCCGATTGCAGGCACTGGCCCACTAAGAGCAGAACAACAGCAGGCTAGGATTGAGGCCGTGCGTAATGTGTTGCGTGACTTTGGCGCAGATGATGCAGCCAACCTAAGCGACGACATCATGAAGGATTTGGCGACCAAAAGATCGGCAGAGATTCAAAAATATTCCACTTCAAAAAAGGAAGTCATCAATCGTTTGGCAGACAAAGGCACGGTTCCGGTTCCGCGTGCATTGACAGCCATTGATGACCAAATTGCAGACTTGACTAGGCGACGAACAGATGGATCAGACGAGGCAATTCAACGTCTGCAACAAATCAAAACGGATGTGCAAAACCGTGACCTATTTCAGATAGAAGCCTATCGTCAAGACGAGCTGGCTAAGATTTTCATGGATGACCCAGCACGACCCATGAGCATTGCAGCTCGTGATGCTGGCGAGAAGGCATTGCGTGCCATCTACGGCCCTGTTCGTGAAGACATGATGGACTTCATCAAGAAAACTGGTGAGCGCCGTGATGTCGATAAATTCATGATTGCCAACAAGCGACTGAACGAAACGGCAAATGAGTTGAAGATGGCTTCTTTAAAATCTGTGCTGAAGTCCGGAGAGGCAACATCTGAGGTTGTGAACCGACTTTTGTTCAGTCAAAAGCCAAGCGAAGTACGCCAGCTTTATAGCGGTTTAACACCAGCAGGCCGCGCTACTGCTCGTGCCTCTATCTTGTCTCAGGCTGCTGACAAAGCCAAGTTTGAGTTGCAGGACGGAACAAAAATGTTCAGCCCTGAAAAATTCAACACAGAGATTAAGCGCTTACAACCGCAAATTGGCGTCTTTTTTCGTGGCGACGACTTGAAGCAAGTTGAGGGACTGTCTCGCGTGCTTAACCTGACCCGTAGAGCAGGCGAAGCAGGGGTGGCAACCGCTACAGGCCAGGAGACAGTGCCATTTGTAGCAGGCAGCGCCTTGCAGAGCTTTCTAGGCAGCTTTGGCGGCACTTTGGCGGCGGCTGGTGGTATTGGCCTAACAGCTCGCATCTATGAATCAGCGCCAGTGCGCAATTTGATGATGAAGCTAGGAACAACCAAGCGCGGATCGGCTGAAGAGGCGGCGATTACAAAGCGCCTGCTTTCCACCATCGAAACGCAATCCGAAGCTCTTAACGCATTGCCACCAGCGCAGCCTTGAACGACAATTCGACCAGGAGACCCAACAATGACCCCTCTTTCAGTACAAGTCCCTTTCCCAGTCTTTCAAGACCGTGATGGGCAACCATTGGAGAACGGTTATGTCTGGCTTGGCGTAGCAAATCTGAACCCTCAGACCAACCCTGTCGTGGCCTATTACGATGCTGCGCTGACAATTGTGGCAGCACAGCCCCTGCGCACGCTCAACGGCTACATCTCACGCGCAGGCACACCAGCTCAGGTCTACGTTGATGCAGTGAACTACAGCATTCTGGTGCTGGACAGCAAAGGCTCAATGGTCTACAACTTTCCAAACGGCAATGGACTTAGCCCAGATGCTTGCGGAGTGACGTATAACCCACCATTCACTGGTGCAGTGGCTTATCCTCTTTGCGAAAAATTGGAGCAGACTGTCAGTGTCAAAGATTTCGGAGCTGTGGGTGATGGTGTGACGGATGACACAGCAGCCTTTACAGCGGCGCTCACTTCTGGTCAAGCCTTAATGGTTCCACAAGGCGATTACAAACTTTCCACATGGACTGTTTTTTCTGGCGCAAACGATGTGATTTTGTACGGCGTAGGAAAGCCACTTATTGAAGGGCCAGGATTTTCTGGAGTTGGCTCTGCTAACTTTATTGCTTCAGGTGGAAATATCCACATTGAAGGGATCAGATTTTCTGAATTCATCTCTGTCTGCGCCAGTGTGCCAACCGCATTGAACGACTATTTTAAGTTTGTAAACAACGAAACAAGCAACACAAACCGAGCAATAAATTTGGATGTAAATGCAATTGGCGGCGGTTACAGAAGCATTTTTGTTGATGGCAACGTCATCGAAAACACCAGTTATGGTGCATGGCTTGTCAGCCGTGAGATGCATAACACGATTGTGACGAACAATGTTTTTAAGAATCTTGGCAATGCATTTGGCTCAGTAAACAATATCCAAGCTGTGATGGTGGGTCTTGATACAGCGCCAGGCACTCGTTTGAACGCTGTTGTCTCAGACAATATTTTCCAGAACATCATTAACACTGGAACCCAAGAAACCACCGCCATCATGATGCATGATGCTCGCCGATGCACAGTAAATGGAAACGTCATCGATACCGTAACTGGCGGGACGGGTGAGGGCATTTATTTGCGCCGAACAGATATGGATGCAACGTGCGTTGGAAACACAATTGTTGATGTAAGTCAAATTTGCATTTCGGCAAAAGGCGGTAAAAGTGTTATTGCCAACAACAGGATTTCAGGCAGAAATTTGACTCCTTTCCGTGCCATCGGAGAAATTGAGCAAATGGATTGCGTAATTGATGGCAACTGGATTTCAAATTGTTACAGCGGCATTTCGTCTTTGACGCCAGTAAGCGCAGTTTTGCAGTCTCGTGTGCAAATCACAAACAACACAATAACAGATTGCGTTCGGTGGGGTATTTATGCTGCTGGGCGCAGTCGCAGCCAAGTGGTTACGGGGAATACAGTTAAACGCATTACTGGCGGCCCTGTAATAATCACAGGTGGCATTGGGCCAGAAGACATCAACGTAGGCATTGAAGGTAGTTACGTAACAGGAGGCGGATCACGTTGCATTTTTACCAATAACCATGTTTCGCAAGTTCTTGGCAGCGCCACAGGAAGTGGTGATGGTCTTGCTTCTGTTGCATTTAGACTTCGCACTGAAGCTGGTGAGATTTTCGCCGAACTCAACAGCTTCGATGCCGTGGAATATGGTTTTTGGTTGAATCAAACTGTATTACTCCAGAACAACTATTTGCAGTTTGCGGCTCTTGGAATTTACCATCCATCTTCTACCCCATCAGCATCGTCAACTCTGCAAACTTACAAGTCTGCTGGTCTTGTGTTCCCGAGTGACAATTCACAAGTTGTTAGCGATGTAAACACATTAGATTTTTATCGAGAAGGAACATGGACTCCTTCCATTGGTAGGAATTCTACATTTGGCACATATACTGCTGGGGCAAATGACGGGGGTACATTTACCAGAATTGGTAATGTCGTGTATTGGGCTTGCCGTGTAGGTGGCACAAACACAACCGCATCCGGTGGTGAGTGGGTAATTCGTGGATTGCCATTTGAATCTGCAAACAATGATACATGGGGAAGAACGGCATCTAATGTTCAAGATAGTACTGGAACATTGGCCTTTCAAGTATTTGTCACTCCAAATTCAATTGATGTTAATTGCAACACACTTGTATCTGGCACAAATTACTACGCATCTGGTTTCTATTACGTTTCTTAAAGGAGATTCAAATGACTATTGAACAAAAAATTGAAGTGGTTTCAATCGAGATCAGCAAAAATGGAATTGTCCATGTCGTGACTGAAGAGTCCTTCATGGTTAATAAGGTTGTCAAAAGCAAAACACAAAACCGCCAAGGATTTGTCCCTGGCGATGATGTAAGTGCACAGCCTCAAAATGTTCAAGCCATTTGTAATGTTGCTTGGACTTCTGAAGTTATTGCCGCCTACAAAAACAATATTGGGGTATAAATTATGCTAAAAACTGTTCAATCTTTATTTAATGGTTTTCTTGGCGCTGTGTCTGTGACTTCTATTGAATTCCCAGCCACACAGGTTCCCTCGTCTAACCCAAACACATTGGATGACTATGAGGAAGGCACTTGGACTCCCAGTATTGGCAGATCAAGTACGTTCGGAACATACACCCCCGGCGTGCTTGATGGAGGTGCGTATACAAAGATTGGGAATGTTGTTTATTTTTCTGGTCGTGCAGATGGGTCTAGTTCTGGCGCGTCTGGTGGTGTTTGGGTTGTCCGTGGTCTTCCATTTCCAACAGTCAATAATGCTTCAATTGGCCGTGGCCCATGTCTTATTATTGAAAATGATGTAACATTAAGCAATTCAAGAATCATGCAAGGAACCAACGACATACAAGCTCCTACATTAGTTGATACAGCAGCAACAAGATATTTTTCTGGTTTCTACTATATTTCTTGAACCAAATAAAAGGAAACCATCATGACAACTGAAAAGCAAAAGGTCGTTGACCAAATCAATGTAAGCGAAAACGGCATCGTTTTCTATCGTGAGGCAACACTCACAATTGAAGATGGTGTTCAGCTATCGCAAAGTTATCACCGCACAAGTTTGATACCGGGACAAGACTTAACTGGTCAACCCACCGAAGTGGTTGCCATTGCCAACACAGCATGGACAACTCAAATAATTTCAGCATATCAAGCAGCACAAGCTGCACAAGGAGTCTGACATGGCCCAAAATAGTCAAATTGCGTTTGCTCCGCTTGGCAACACCGTTGTCATCCCTGCTTCAACTTCTGCTTCTACTGGCGTTCAAGCGCTTGTTGACGCACGCTTTGATGCCCAGGCGACAGGCCAGTACCGCATCATTAACTCCAGCAGCAACACGGTGTTTCTGGGCGTTGGCCCAACTGCTGCAATCGCTGCGGCTAATGCAGTGGCTCCTGTTGCGGGTACACCTTCAGCGGCCATTGTGCTGGTGGCTGGTGCTGTTGAAGTGCTGCGATTTGGGCGTGAGTCGTTCTTTTCAGGTCTGGCCTCTGCTGCCTCCACCGTCTACATCGTGCAGGGCGAGGGCATGTAATGTCTCAAGTCGATGCAACGGATGCACGACTTCAGACACATGAAGAAATCTGTGCGCTGAGGTATGAGGCCATCCAGAAGTCCTTTGAGAACGGCTCCAAGCGCATGAGTCGCATCGAGTACATCTTGTATGCGCTCATTGCCGTGACGCTGCTCGGGCCAGGCTTTGCTGCGGAGATGTTGAAAAAGATGCTGGGGGTTTGATGATTGACCTCACCAAAGCCATTGGTGCAGTTGCTGCTAGTGTTGCTGCGCTTGGCGGCAGCTACACCTTGGCCGACAAGTTTGGCTGGTTTGACCGGGCGATCATCGAGTGGTCGCCTGAAAACTTTAAAATCACGGCAGAGGCTGGCAAACCGATCAACGTCACCGTGGCTCGGATCAAAAAGCGCGACGACTGCTCTGTTGAGAGCTTCACGCCCAGCATCCGTGACGCAGCCGGGATGATCCATGCAGCGACCACCACAGCAAGCAAGTTCAGCGGCCCAGCAGGGCCAGAGATTGACACCTTCACCTACCAATTGACGATGGTGCAGAAAGAGAAAATTGCTGATGGCAAGGCCACCCTGCTGGCGACGATCAAGTACAAGTGCCCCGAGGGTGAGCGCGTTGTTCAGTATCCCCGTCACCCCAACCTTAGTTTTGACCTAAAAGGGTAATCATGGACTGGCTTAAACAGATCGCACCGACCATTGCCACCGCGCTTGGTGGGCCACTGGCAGGCATGGCCGTGTCTGCTATCTCCAAGGCTATCGGCGTGGACGAAGTGAAAGTGGGCGACTTGATTGCCAACAACAAGCTCACTGCCGAGCAGATCGCCCAGGTCAAGATTGCCGAGATTGAGCTGCAAAAGCAAGCGCAAGAGCTGGGCCTGAACTTTGAAAAGCTGGAGGTTGAGGACAGAAAATCGGCTCGGGAAATGCAGGCCACCACGCGCTCTATGATGCCGCCCATCCTGGCTGGCGCTGTCACCATTGGCTTTTTTGGCATCGTTACGCTGATGTTCTTTAGCAAGATCGACGAGAACAACCCGGCTATCTTAATGATGCTGGGCAGCTTGGGCACAGCCTGGACAGGCATCATCGCCTATTATTTTGGAAGCTCTGCTGGCTCTCAAGCCAAAACAGATCTGCTTTCTAAGGCGGCAAAATGAATCTCACGCCACACTTCAGCCTTGAAGAGCTGACAGCCAGCGAGACCGCCGAGCGAAACGGCTGGGACAACAGCCCCAACGATCAGGAGCTGGCTAACCTTACGCGCCTGGCTGACTTTCTGGAGCAAGTAAAAGTGGTGCTGGGCGGCAAGCCCATCATGATCTCGTCTGGCCTGCGCACCAAGCTGGTCAATGACGCAGTGGGCAGCAAGGACACCAGCCAGCACCGCCTTGGCTGCGCTGCTGACTTTAAAGTGCCAGGCATGACACCAGACGAGGTGGTCAAGGCCGTGATCGCCGCGGGGATTGCCTTTGACCAAGTGATTCGTGAGTTTGATCGTTGGACGCACATCAGCATCCCTAACAGCGTGGATACAAGCCCCCGCAAGCAGGCGCTAATCATCGACAAGGCTGGCACTAGGCCTTATGCATAAAAGGCGGCACAGGCCACCAGGAAGGTCAGCCAGAACAGCCCAAGGATGGCCATCATGAACCACCAGGCAACGCTTTTAAGGTAGCCCCGCCACTTGCCGGCCGGCAGTGGTTCAGCAGCCAGCATGACCGGCCTGTACTTTGCCACCCTTGCAGGGCACTCGCGGCCCTGGTTGCAGTTGTAGTCGCAGCAGCTCATGGTGTTTCACTTTGATGGATGAGGGCAGTTCTCTGGCGGCACGACCACACACCAGACTGCACTGTACTGGCCCCTCGTAGGCTCTGACCAACGGTCGATGTAAGCATCGGGCATTGCATCGAGAATGCGACTCAGTGAGTCAGCATCTACTTGCACTTGCACGGTAATTTGCTTCGCTGTCAGGCCATCTGCGTTGTCGCGCAGCACCTTGCGAACGATGTCGTGCTTCGACTTCATGCTTGTCCCCTTGCTCTGATTTTGTCCGCCCAGTCTTGGGCTGTGTCGTCTGGGCTGTAGCAGTTTAGGCACGCCTCTCTTTCGGCCAGCACAGCATCATTGATGCGCTTCAGCCAAAGCTCGGCCTTGTCGAAGCCAATCTCACGCTCAAGTTCTTCAAGCAAGTCTTCAGTCGTATCGCCGTGGCCCGTGGCGTAGCCCTGCGCCTGCATCCATGCAGCCAGTTCGTTGCGATCTTCAGTTCGGACAAGCTCGGCAAAGCGTTCAAGTTGCTGCACAACTCCTGGGTGCGGAGTCGGAAGAAAAGCATCAGCAATCCCAGCCTCCCGCGCCATTGCAATGATGTCAGTCATCGGTCTTCTCCATCAAAGTTTTCAATGTGTGTCTGCAAGTCAACGATGCGGGCCGTCTGTCGTTCCAGCATTGCTTCCAGCGCGTCGATTCTTTTTTGCAGCGCGTAGTATGCTGCTTCGTAGTCAATTATTTTTGCTGGCAACGGTTCAGTCGTAATGTACTTGCGGCCATTCGCATCAGTCACAATTTGCTCAGTCATGTGTTCTTATCCTTGAGTTTGGCTTTCGGCTCATGCGTGCAGGCTTCTTCATAATCCAACACATCTTGAATGCGGTACCGGATCAGACCGCCCAGCTTGAGGTATCGACAGCCCTGCTTAAGTGATCTGTCGCGCTCCAAGGTAGCCTCGCTAATCTTCCAACGGAAGGCGAGTTCTTCTTGCGTCATTAGTTGTTCTGGTGTTGTCATTGCGGCCCCTTGTGAACAACCACAGACGCGCCTGTCTCTGGGTCTGTGTAGCTGGTTTCTGGGTCGCACCAACAAAGAGAGCCATCTGTCACGTGCTGCCGCTGTGCTGCGGGTGGGGTGACGAGGGCACAGACAAGCGCATAGCGCGGGTTCATTTTTAGAAACAATTCCGGGTTGTTCATTCCGTCATTGCTCACAAAACTCATGCGCCCCGTTTCCCCGTGTTGGAACATCCACGCCACAGGCTCCTGTACAGGTGCTGCGGGTGTGCCAATACCAACATTCCTTGACATCCCATCAACAAACCCGCGCTCGTAGTCTGGGCCTTGGTCAAGACGTGGGCTGCAAGTGTGTATGTCACCCTCGCCACCGTGCAGCTTGCCGCAGCGGTCACAGTGCGCCAGCCTCTCGTTTAAGGAGGTAATAGCGGCCTCTAATTTAGGGTCTTTTGGTTCTCCCAAACCCACACGCCACCATTTTTTATATGTCAGCGCATACAGCGCCTGCTGCATCAAGTCGCGGTCATTCATGATGATGCCCCTACAAAAAGAAGAGCTGCCAAGCCAATCCCAATGACCAAGGCCAGCACGTAGCCAGCTACGGCTTCCCACAGCGGTTCTTTCGGCTTGATGCTCTGGTAGCCAGGCGTCCACTGCCCTTCTGACAGCGTTCGGGGTGTTCTAAGGTGCGAATCTTTCATTTTTTCTCCAATCTGTAAAACCACTTGTCGCCTTTTCGCTGACAGTCAATGTCAACGCCGTTTTGCCTGAGTTCAGCGACGATGCTGTTCACGGCGCAGACGTTTGCCTGCCGGATGATGTCCAGAGTGGAGAATTCCCCACCCTGAGACAGCAGATCGAGAACGCGCCCGAGGCGTTCGCTCTTTTCAATGCTGGCGGCGTGCATGGTCACTCCTTTTTTAAAATTTCTTTGTGTCTTTGCTTGTGACACGGTTGGCAAAGCCACATGACATCAAGAGGCTTGTCGTAATCTTCGTGATGAGCGAGGGACTTGCCTTCTCCGCATCTAACACAGGGTTGTCTAACCAGGGAGCCATTGCGAATGGCTCTTGAGACTCTTGAATGGGCTGCGTTTCTTCTTGTGTCTTCAGCCCGCCATGCCCGTGTAATTTCAGTGTTTGCTTTGATCCGACTTGGATCTTTGTTACGAGCCCTGTCATAGGCCCGTACCCTCTCAATGTTGTTATTCCGATTGGCTGTGACATCATTTTTGTTGCACTCTTTGCATTTGTTTACGTGGCCGTCAGCCATTCGTGAGTGCTTGTAAAACTCGCTTAATGGCTTGACGGTGTTGCACTTAAAACACTCTTTCTCAAAACGGGTCTATAATGGTCGTACACCAACCAGCACAGGAGTACGGCATG
>Ga0247723_1001770_pt1 | contig 12246 bp, 20 predicted proteins | sample MSEWelMarce5H_FC_FD_189079 | JGI IMG/M metagenome (GOLD analysis project Ga0247723, IMG submission 189079) | Subsurface sediment microbial communities from gas well in West Virginia, United States - MSEEL Well Study Marcellus 5H_FC | ecosystem: Environmental > Terrestrial > Deep subsurface >...
AACTATTAAACCAAACGAAAAATGAAAAGAAAACTAATTTACGTTACTGCACTGGCATTAATTAGCTATGCTTATTATTATGCGCTGAAAAATAAACAGACAATACAAAAAAAATCAGAGGCAAAAATAACATTCGGAATTTCCGAATATGAGGATATTTATACGGATACGATAGATTTGAGATTATATACCAGTCATGGAAGATTAAAATATAATAGCAATTAAAGATATGGGAAGCATACTAAAAAAAATTGTTCAAGAAAAAAAGCAAAAAGAAAGGAAAGAATACGAGGATAAATTATTTATGGAAAATTGTTTATTACCCGATTATATGCAAAGTCAAGAATATAAAGAAATGCAGTTTAAAAGAGAAAAAGAAGGAATGCTAAATATTTCTAATTTTTTAAAAGATTTACTTAATCAATAATACAATGGCTGATATAATATTTAAAAGAAGTGATAGAGTTTATGACGAAAGATATGGTAATGGAGTAATAGATTATTTAGAAAACCATATAATAGTTGAATTTAAAATGGGTCAATATATTACCTATGATTTAAAAGGTTATAGACATTTCCCAGAAGAAAAACAACAAACTTTATTTAAACAACAATACAATGAAAACTAACAAAACTAAATTAAGTTTAGATTACGATGGAACAATTATATCAATTGAATTTGATAATATTGATGTAAGCCTTGATCAATACTTTCAAGCATTTAAAACATTATTAGTTGGTGCGACATATACGGAAACTCAATATGAGCATTGGATTATTGATGAAGCAGAAGTTATTAGTGAATATTTACATAACAATTAATAAAATGATAAAAACAAGAGTAGGTAAAATTGTCAAGGTTAAGAATCAAGGCAAAAAAGCAGGAGCAAATGAAACTTATCAAGCAGTCATATTAAATAGCAATGGGCAGTACAATCCATTTTTGTTTACAGATGCAGAGATTGCAGTTGCTTATGAAAGAGGTCGCAAGAATATTGAAGACCAAGTGACTAGGAGTATGGTTTCGATGATGCTCGATTGATTACATTTCACAAATGTACGCCATATTGTAAAATATATTTAATGTTATGATGATGGAAAATTCCAACAGTAATTGGGATGAAGTCATATAATGAGGGTAAAATCCGACATATTGTGTAACATATATTAGGGTATATTTGTTACAGATTTTGGTAGTAATACTACTAATATTAGAGGCAATCGGGTATAACTAACACACAACATCATATTATAATTTATCCACAAAAAAAGTAAAGGTATAGCTTAACAAAATCACAAAAAAAGTAAAGGTATAGCTTAACAAAACAAAATTATGACAAAGAAAATAAAATTGATGCACTACCAGCTTGATGGCGAAATATGTGTTGTAGATTACAATGATTTAAAGGTTTCCTATTATGGAAACAATGGTCATCACTATAATTTACTTGGAGCAGTAAGCGACAGGATTGAAGCATTTTTAATGCGAAGAAAATGGAATAAAATTACTGCAGATCGGTTTGCTAAATTAAAATTAGAGATTGATGAGAAACGAACACGAGCATAAACTGCAGGTTTCAATCTGTAAATGGTTAGATTTTACACAAGACTTCTATTACTATGCAATTGCCAACGGAGGTGCAAGGCATAGACTTGTGGCAATCAAACTAAAGATGGAAGGAGTTAAGGCTGGGGTGGCTGATATGTTCTGGATGGTACACAACAATAATTGGAATGGTTTATTTGTAGAAGTTAAGATTGATAAAGGAACACAACAACCAAATCAAAAAGATTTTGAAAAGATTGCCATTTCTCATGGTTATTATTATGCCATAGTAAGATCCATTGAAGATTGCGAGAATCTAATAAAGAAATTTAAAGCAAATGAGATTTGAAAGAGAATCATTTAAATGCTATCAAATGGATTGATAAGATGTTAGATAATCCAACAAAAGTTATTAAAATTGATTGCGCAACCTATCACGATTTAAATTATTCATTAGAAATTAACAAAAATAGAATATTAATGCAGAATGGATCTTCTTATCCAGCATACAGACAAACAAAAAAAATTAAAGATTATTTGCAAAATCAATAAATTTTTACTAAACTTTGCGCATGAGTAATATAAATGCTTTTTTAGAAAATAATTTTGTTGACCTTGTTAATCAGCCAGCACATTATCAAAGTGATGGTATTGAAGTAATTGACATAATAGATTCATTTAATCTTAATTTTAATCTTGGCAACTCTATTAAATATATTTTAAGAGCAGAAAAGAAAGGGAATAAAAAACAGGATCTTGAAAAAGCAATTTGGTACATAAATCATGAGTTAGCAAAATTCAAAGGATAGTGAACTCCATAGACCATATCTCGAAACGACATAGACATTGGATTAACATTGTTAGGAAATTTGGCGAGATCACTTACGCAGAAGATATAGTCCAAGAAGCATACATTAAGATTTTAGAAAAGAATAAAGAAATTAATGAGGCTTATTTTTATTATACACTTAGAAGTCTAACGGCTGATTTATCAAGAGTTAAAATAGAAAAAGTAGAGTTCACAAAAGAAATTGAATATTTGATTTCAGAATATGAAAGAGAAGATTTAATGATTGAATCTACTAAACCCTATTTTGATTACATAGCAACTTGGGAATACTATGACCAAATGTTATTTTCAGTATATTTAAAGAAGGGAATTTCAATGAGGAAAATGTCAAGGGAATCTGGCATTTCATTTACCAGTATATATAATACAATTAGAAACTGTAAAAACAAATTACAACAATGGGCAAAAGAACATCAAAAGGACTTGGAGATTCAATAGAAAAGTTCACAGAAGCAACTGGCATTAAAGCAGGAGTTGACAAATTAGCAGAAGCAATAGGGTTTGATTGTGGATGCGATAAACGCAAAGAAGTATTAAATAAGTTGTTTCCTTACAATAAGCCAGAATGCTTATCAATTGAGGACTATAATTATTTAACTGATTTTTATGCAGTTAATCATGAAACAATTACACCAATGATTCAAAAAGATTTATCTGACATTTATTATAATGTTTTTGGTGTAACCCTATCACAAACATCTTGTGATTCATGCTGGAGAGATACAATAGGCAAACTACGCAAAGTGTACATGGAGCATGATAATGAAGCCTGACGAAAGAGCAAGGATAATCTATATCAATTGCTTGTACTACACAGGCAGTAAATCAATGGCAATTCAATGTGCATTGTATATAGTCCAATTGATCATTGGGCAAAAACTAAAGATTGATGACAGGATCTACTGGAAATTAGTCAAAGAGGAAATAGAGTTAATAGAGATTTAATTTGGATTTCAATTTTTTTCAAATGGAAGAATTAAAAAAACAAAGGGGAGGCGCAAGAGCAAATTCTGGCAGGTTAAAGAAAGATGAAGTTATTTCATTAATTGAAACAATGGATGCAGTCAAAGTACCAGAAAAGATTTGGCAAAAATTAGGGGAAAGAGTTGAAGATGGTGATACCAATGCCATTAAGACTTGGCTACAGTACAGGTATGGTATGCCTAAGCAAGTTATAGATCAAAACAATACACACACAATTAACGATTTCGACATAAAAGATATTGTAAAATTTGAGTGATAAATCTAAATGATAAATATAAGCCGTTATTTTATTCAGATTCAAGATACTATGTAATAACTGGTGGTCGTGGTTCTGGTAAATCGTATGCTTTAAACTCATTCCTTTTGCTTCTAACGTATGAAGTTGGTCATGTAATACTATTTACAAGGTACACATTAACATCTGCTCATGTGTCAATCATTCCAGAGTTTACAGACAAGATTGAAACTGCAGGATTGCAAGATCATTTTTATATTACAAAGGATGAGATTATTAATACTCAAACGAATTCAAGGATAATATTTAAAGGTATTAAAACAAGCAGTGGAACTCAAACTGCCAACCTAAAGTCATTGGCTGGAGTTACTACCTTTGTCCTTGATGAAGCAGAAGAATTAGTTGATGAAGATGTATTTGATAAGATTGATTTATCGGTTAGACATAATACAAAACAGAATAGGGTTATACTAATTCTAAACCCTGTAACAAAAGAGCATTTTATCTATAAAAGATTCTTTGAGAATAAAGGAGTGGATGCTGGTACTTCTGGAGTTAAAAAAGATACTACCTACATTCACACAACTTACAAGGACAACAAGAAATATTTATCCAATTCGTTTATTTCTCAAATTGAAAGCCTGCAAGAAAACAATCCAAAGAAATATGAGCATACAATATTAGGTGGTTGGTTAGATAAGGCAGAAGGTGTTGTATTTACCAATTGGAAGTTTGGTGAGTTTAACCCTAATCAATTACAAACATCTTATGGCATGGACTTTGGATTTTCAATAGATCCAGATGCTTTAGCAGAGGTAGCAATTGACAAAGCAAGAAAGATAATCTATGTCAAGGAAGTAATTTATGAAAGAGGATTAAAAACACATATTCTTGCATCGTTAATTAAAGAGAAATGTAATAACGGATTAATCATTGCTGATTCTGCAGAGCCAAGACTAATAGATGACTTGCGCTATCAAGGAATTAACATTCAACCTGTAAAGAAAGGTACTATTGAATCTGGTATTGTAAGGATGCAAGACTTTCAAATCATTGTAGATCCTCAATCACAAAATATTGCTAAAGAATTTAACAACTATGTTTATTTAAATAAGGCTTCAAAACTATATCTTGATGCTTGGAATCACATTATTGATGCGATTAGGTACAACATCATTTACCATTTAGATAATCCAAATCAAGGCAACTATCATATTTATTAAGACAAAAACAAACAATTTACGTTTATACATTATGAAAGTAAAAATTTCAATCCCAACAAGTTTAAGTGAAATAAAATTAAGCCAATATCAGAAGTTTGTTAAGATTGCAAATGAGAATGAAGAAGGCACATTTCTAAACCAAAAGATGGTTCAGATTTTTTGTAATGTAGATTTATTTGTAGTTGCCAAGATGAAGCAACAAGATTTGAATTTTGCAGTTACAAAGATTAGTGATTTATTTAAAAAGATTCCAGAGTTAATAACAAAGTTCACTTTAAATGAAACTGAGTTTGGATTTATTCCTAACCTAAATGATATGTCTTCTGGTGAATACATGGATTTAGATGGGTACATAGTTGATTGGGAAGATAGTCATAGAAGTATGGCAGTACTTTACAGACCAATTAAACAAAAGTTAGGTAATAAATACTTAATTGAGGACTACGAGGGAAGTGATAAGTTTGCAGAACAAATGCTTAATGCACCAATGGATGTTGTATTAAGCAGTAAGGTTTTTTTTTGGACTTTAGGTCGAGAATTATTGAAAAGTACGATGGACTTTTTGGAGGGGAGCAAGCAGATGAGTTCAGCGAACAAGCACAATTTGGGAAAAGATGGGGTTGGTATTCTTCAATCTATGCCTTATCACAGGGCGATGTTAGAAGATTTGATGAAATTACCAGCCTACCCATTAATCAATGCTTAACTTTTTTAAGTTTTGAGAAACAGAAGAATGAATTAGAATTAAAAATGATTAAACAAAATAGATAATGAACGGATTTTATTACGTTATTGATAAATTAAGGGACTACATTAAAGACACAGGCTTTGTTCATACGGTTAGCACAGGGGACATCTTTGAAGTTGATTTGGTTAAACAGACTATATATCCTTTAAGCCATATCATTGTAAACAATGCAAGTCCTAAAGAATTTGTAAGCAGTTACAACATATCTATTTTATTTATGGATCTTGTGGATATAAGCAAAGAGAATGCAACAGATGTATTTGAAGGCAATGATAATTTATTAGACATCTTAAATGACCAGTTAGCAATTGCACAAAGATTAGTTAGCAGTTTAAAGAGAGGTGATTTATTTAGCAATTTAGTTCAGATTGATGGCGATCCATTATGTGAACCATTTACAGATAGGTTTGAAAATAAGGTAGCAGGCTGGACATTGACATTTGATATTATTGTACCTAACGATATGACTATTTGCTAATGCAACTAAAGAACACAGAAGCTTTAATAAAACAATATAGGGACTATGTAATTCAGCAGTCAAGGTCTAACCTATCCAAGAGCAGAAAGAACAACACAAAAGAGTTGTATAATAGTTTGAAAGGTGAGATAGTAAGTGAAAAAGATTATACAATAGTTGGTTTTAAAATGGCTGACTATGGAATGTATCAAGATCAAGGTGTTAAGGGAAAAAGTACTTCATATAAAGCACCTAATAGTCCATTTAAATTTGGTTCAAAGTCTGGAGTCAAAGGTGGGTTAACAAATGGGATTGAAAAATGGGTAAAACAAAAGGCGATACAATTTAGAGATAAAAAAAGTGGTAAATTTATTTCATATCAATCAACTGCTTTTATTATTTCCAGAAGTATTTACCAGACAGGGTTAAGACCAAGTCTATTTTTTACCAAACCATTTGAAGCAGGAAAGAAGAAGTACATTGATGGGGAAATAGGTCAGGCTTTTGCAATGGATGTTGATTACATAGTTGATTACGAATTAAAGAAAATAAAATGATAATATACGCAAGATCTCCTTATCAAATAGAGATTAATGAAGCATCACAAATTGGAAGTAAACTAGAGATATTTCTTTGGAATACACCTAATTCAATACCTGCAACTGCTACTTACACCTTATCTAAGAAGGTAGCATCTAATGACCAAAGGTCTACGATTTATAATATATCACCTTACATAAGAGAATATATTGATAATATTGTTTCAAGCAATAGCACAAATAGTCAATGGTGTAACGTATCCGTAAAAAGATATAAAGAAACATCTGTAGGTGCATATACTTTAGTTGATACAACTACTTATGCTGGTGTTGATGGATATAATAATTACATTGGAGGATACAATCAAACGAATCCATTAAATAATTATTGCCTATTGGCTGATAATACGAAAGAAATCCAATATTCATTGGGCAACATTCCTTTTGTAAACGTATTAATTAACAATGCTTTAGGAGATAAATTAGATGTTGAATATAAGGACAAAAGTAATAACAATGTAATTACTAACTCTGTTTTCGGAACTGGTGTTGCTGCAGGCAAATATATGTATAAAGTGCCTTTGACAACATCAAGTGCAAACTATAATGATGGCACAATTACAACTTTAAAGTATTATGTAGGTGCAACATTAACTTATTCATCTATATTTACTGTAACACCTGTCTGCGAGCCTAAATATACACCAGTACAATGTTCATTCATTAATCGTTTTGGTGGTTGGCAGTTCCTTACATTCTTTAAGGCGCAGACAAATCAATTAACGGTTACAAGTACAATGTATAATTTGCTTCCGAGTGCTTATAATTATAATGTCTACAAAGGACAAACAAAAGCATTTAATTTTAATGCAAGGCAAACAGTTACTTTAAACACAGGTTTTGTACCTCAAAATTATTCAGATCTAATTCAAGATTTAATGTTAAGTGAAGTTGTCTTATTAGATAACAAACCTGTAACTTTGAAAACAAATCAAACGAATTTAAAGACAACTATTCAAGATAAGAATATCAATTATACTATTGATTTTGAATATGCCTATAATTTATTAAATAATGTAATATGATTAATGTAAGCATTTTTGTTTATGGGGATGATGGACAAGCAACAAGACTTGAATTGTTTGAGGATGAGAACATCTCAATCAATAGTTCAATCCAAAATATAAATGATATTTCTAAAGTCTTTACAGATTTTACTCAATCATTTACAGTACCTGCGACAAAGAACAATAATGAAGTATTCAAACATTGGTATGAAAATAGTTTAGATGGTGGGTTTAATGCCACTAAAAGAAAAGATGCCTATATAGAAATTGATACATTAACATTTAGAAAAGGAAAAATTCAATTAGAAAAAGCAAGTTATAAGAAGGGTGATATCGATAATTATACATTAACATTCTTTGGATCTCTTATTTCATTAAAAGATAAATTTGCAAATAGATTTTTGAGAGATTTTGATTATTCTGGTTATAATTTTACATATTCAGGTGCAGTAGTTAAGAATAGAATAACTTCTGGAGTTACCAATGATGTTAAATTTCCTTTAATATCTTCAAAGAATGTTTGGCAATATGGAGGGAGTGGAACAACTCAAAGTAATTGGGATATCAGTAAAACTGCAACACCAATTTCTCATTTGGATTTATTTCCTGCAATGCGAATAAGCAAGATTTTAGAATCGATTGCAACTGAATTAGGAATTGTTTTTAATGGTACTTTTTTAACAAATCCAAAATTTACAAATACTTTTCTTTGGTTAAAGAATACTGATAAGTTTGAGCAGAAAGGAACTGCAAATCAAATAGATTTTCAGACAACTACAAGTACTACAGGATCTGCATCAATATTTGATACTACTTATAATGTTTTAAACTTTGTTCAACCTATTGCACCAAACTTTGTAAGCCTGTCTTATATTGATATTGATTTTACAAGTGGCGCAGGGGTATCATTTGATTTTGCAGTTTACAAAAATGGAGTTAAACTAAATGAACAATCTAATCTAACTACTGCATCTGGTTCACCAATAAGATTAAATGTACCTTTTATTGATTCGGGTGCTTATAGTTTTTATATATCTTCATTAACACCTGTTTCTTTTACATCTGTTTATACTTTTGAAATTAACAATGGATCTGTGCCAAGTACAGATGTGGTTGCAACTCAAAGCACACCACAAACAAGTTTAGTTACTTTGAATGTGGCTGATTATATGCCAGAAATTAAAGCAGAAGATTTCTTTGGTGGTTTATTAAAGATGTTCAATCTTACTTGTTATTCTTTTGATGGCGTTACCTATAATATTGAGCAACTTGAGGAATGGTATTCAGCAGGACAAACGTATGATATATCTGAATATTGCCAATCAGATGAAATTGATTTAGAAAGAGTAAATCCATATAAGACTATTAATTTTAAATATCAAGAATGCGAGAATTTAATAGCAACTGCATTTTTATCTCAATCTGATACACCTTATGGTGATTTGAAATATGAGGTTGACAATGATGGTGATGAATACTCTATTGAGTTACCATTTGAGAATATGCCATTTACTAAATTTACTAATACTAATTTTCAAGTAGGCTATTCAATTCATGCAGACTTTACTGCATACATTCCTAAGCCTGTTATACTTTATGACTATGGGACTATTCAGACATTATCTTCAAGCCAAGTATTTTATTTTAATGATGGATCTACGACATCGACTGCTACTACTTATAACTTATTTGGACAAGATACTTTAGTATCATCTGTCGTTAATACTATTAATTGGGGAGCAGAGCAATCAAGTTTTACAAATAATGTTGAGCCTAATAGTTTATTTAATAATTATTATTCAGCATATCTAACAAATACATTTAATCAGAAGGCAAGACTAATGAAGATTAAAGCAATTTTACCGATATTCCTATTATCTAAACTTTCATTAAATGACAAGATAGTAATTAGGGATAAGCGTTATATTATTAATTCATATCAAACAGAATTAACAACTGGAGAAACAAGTCTTGAGTTAATGTCTGATTTTAGAAATATTACTTTAGGCACTACAACTACAACTACTACAGAGCCAACAACTACAACTACTACAACATTACCAACAACTACTACTACAACAAGTACTACAAGTACTACAACTGTACCTACATCAACTACTACGACTACAACTACAAGTACTACAAGTACAACAACAACAACTGAAGCACCTAGATTTACATATTTCCGTTGGGATGTTAGTACTTTTGATTGTTCTCAATCTAATCCAATTCCATTCTGGGCATACACTTCTTATGCAAATGGATTTAAGATTATTAACGGAGATGGCATTACAAGGTATTTAACAAGTGCTACTCATACTAATTTTTCAAACCAAATCAATACAATTATTGATTCAAGTTGTGCAACTACTACAACTACAACTACTACCTGCCCTCCTTATGGAACTTACTTATATGAGTATTGTGGAGGCGCACCAGATTACAATAAAATTGGAGTGTTTGCAGATGGTTTATGTGGTGAATATGCTTCTGTAATTGCTTACAATGATCCTGCCTGTGGATATACAACAACAACTTCCACAACTACAACTACATTACCTCCAAGATATACTTTCTTGCGTTACGATGTTAATATTGATGATTGCTCAATTTTTAATCCAATTCCATTCTTTGCAACTACTAATTATACAACTGGTTATTATTTTGTAAATGGCGATGGCATTATAAGATATGTACAAAGAGCAACACATAGTAATTTTTCAAATCAGATTAATAGTATTATAGCGACTTCTTGTACTACAACTACTACAACTACTACTACTTGTTTGCCTTACGGTACTTACATTCGTGAATTCTGCGGAGGTGCGCCAGATTACAACAAGATAGGTGTATTTGCAGATGGATCTTGCGGAGAATATACATCTGTAATCGCCTTTAATGATCCTGCTTGTGGTTACACTACTACTACAACAACAACATTACCAACTACGACTACAACTACCACATTGCCAACTACAACTACAACTACCACAACTACGACAACAACTTGTCAACCTTATGGTACTTATATTGGAGAATTCTGTGGAGGCGCACCAGACTTTAATAAGATTGGTATTTTTGCAGATGGATCTTGTGGTACTTACAATTCGGTTATTGCTTATAATGATCCTGCTTGTGGATATACAACCACAACCACTACGACTACTGCAGCACCAACAACTACGACAACCACAACAACTGCTGCTCCAGATTGTCAAAATTATACTTTAATTAATTTTGATTCGGAAAATTCTGGTTTCTATGATTATACATCTTGTAATGGGACACAAAATACAAATGTAGAATTACAACCAAATGCTAGTACAACTATATGCGCAAGATCAGGAACTGTTTCTGCGGGAGGTTCTATTAGTGTAAGTTTACCACAAGGTTCATGTAGTTAATATGAGATATATCTGTTGTCAACCTGCGAATGATTATTATTTATGGCAAATAGAAACTGTCATAAATAATTTCATGTCGCATGGAATCAATCCTAATCAAATAGATATAGTATTAGGATTTACTGATCAAGATTTAACTAAATGGAGAATACTGCAAGAACATTACTCAACCATTAGATTCTTTTTTTATAAAGACACAAGAGAAAATGGCATTTATATTCCTGCCATTTACTTTAATCTTATGAAACAACATCTTGCATCTAATCCACATTTAAAAGATGAAGTTTTGTTTTTGCATGATTCAGATATTGTATTTACAGGGACACCAGATTATTCAAAGTTTGAAAAAGATAGGGTTTGGTATTTAAGTGATACAAATAGTTATATTAACTATGACTATATTATGCAAAAAGGTGAAGATTTGTTAATTGATATGTGCAGAATTGTAGGCATTGATTGCCTAATTCCTAAACTAATGAATGATCATAGTGGAGGCGCACAATATATTGTAAAGGGAACAGACTTTAATTTTTGGGATAAGGTCGAAAAGGATTCAATTAGTTTATACCAATATTTTATAAATAAAGAGCCTTATTATGAACCTAAGCATGAGTATGACTATCCAATACAGAAATGGACTGCTGGTATGTGGTCATTGCTTTACAATGCTTGGTTCTTTGGACATCAAACGAAGGTAGTTAAAGAATTAGATTTTGGATGGTCTACAAGCGATATATCAGATTCAGTTAAATATAAAATTCTACATAATGCAGGTGTAGGAGATTCAAAAAGTGGAATGTTTTTTAAGGGAGAATATACAAACAAGTTACCTTATAATACTTCTTTAGAGTTAGATAAAAATAGAGCCAGTTATTATTATTATAACGAAGTGCAAAAAGCAGGATTAAATTCACCATTATTATGAAAATATTAGTTGGATTATTTGGTATTCATTATAAAGAAAATTTAAATCATTGGATGGGATGGACACCAACTGTTGATTATAAAAAATCTATTGATAATAATAAAGAATTTATATTTAATCATCATGATTGTACATTTTTTGCATCAACTTATAATTCACCAAAATTAGAAAATTTGATTAATGATTATAATATTCAAAGAATTGTAACTACTGACCTTGTTAATATACCAAATGATTTAAATGCCAATTGGAGATCAAGAAATAATAC
>Ga0247723_1001774_pt1 | contig 12231 bp, 23 predicted proteins | sample MSEWelMarce5H_FC_FD_189079 | JGI IMG/M metagenome (GOLD analysis project Ga0247723, IMG submission 189079) | Subsurface sediment microbial communities from gas well in West Virginia, United States - MSEEL Well Study Marcellus 5H_FC | ecosystem: Environmental > Terrestrial > Deep subsurface >...
GTATCTAGCAAGGACTTTCTATGATTGAACAACGCACAGAAGAGTGGTTTCAGCAAAGATTAGGCAAGGTGACAGCATCCAGAATATCGGATGTTATCGCCAAGACTAAAACAGGCGTATCTACATCTCGTCAAAACTACCTTGTTCAGCTTGTATCAGAACGTCTTACAGGCAAGAAAGGCGATAGTTTTGTTAATCAAGCTATGTTGGATGGTATTGAAAGAGAAAGTGCTGCTAGGGAGCTTTATATGCGAACTAGAGGGGTATCTGTAACTGAGGTCGGTTTCTTTGACCATCCTGTTATTAAGAATAGTGGTGCTAGTCCTGACGGAGCTGTAAATGCAGAAGAAGAAGGTAAATATGCAGGTCTTATAGAGATTAAGTGTCCTATAGAAACAACCCATACTAATACGCTTATGAGTAAGTCAGTTCCTAGTAAATACATTCCGCAGATGCAATGGCAGTTAGCTTGTACCGGTGCTAAGTGGGTAGACTTTGTAAGTTATAATCCTAACTTCCCTGAAAAACTACAGTTATTTGTAGCTAGGGTTGATAGATGTAATGATACAATAGCAAACCTAGAGCAAGAAGTAGTTAAGTTCCTAGACGAAGTAGACCAAACAATTTTAAAACTTAAGGAGTAGTATATGGCTGAGTATGACAAAACAAACACGTTTACCTTAAACAAGAATGATAAAGGTGATAATCCTAAACGACCAGACTATAGAGGAAAGTTAAATGTAGATGGTATTGAATTTACTTTATCAGGTTGGGTTAAAGAAGGTCCTAATGGTAAATTTATTGCTGGTGCTGTAGCAATGGTAGCTACAGATGAAAGACTTAAACCTGCTGTTGAAGGTGCAGATGAGGATGTTCCTTTCTAGGAGCATCCCCAATTGCCTGTAACTATTTGTTCATTACGTACATAGTTACTTCAAAGCCAAAACGCATTTCTGTAGCTGCTGGAGTTGTCCACATGGTATTTATCCTTAAGTAATATATTATGCTTAATTGCACAATATAATGGAATTATACGCTTATGTGGGTTTGCTAGACACAGGATAATCATTAGAAAGGTATCATGGATATACATATTTCAGAACATGATGTACATTGTATAGCGACTGCTGTATATGTAGAAGTTAATACTCAATCACTAGAAGAAAAGCTAGGCGTAATTAATGTTATTATGAACAGGGTTAGGTCTAAACGATTTGGTCGTGATGCTTGTGAAGTAGTTTATGCTAGGGGACAGTTTGTTGGTATAGAAAACATGATGAAAGCTAATGAAAAGAACATAGACCAAGAAACATTATTAAAGACTAAACTTTTAGTAATAGACGCATTGTTATTTAAAAAGCACCCAAATCCTGTTGCACAAAGTTTATACTTCCATGATGATAGTATAGATATGCAATACATTTGGAATAAAAAGAAAGTAGTTCACATAGGAAGGATGGTGTTTTACTAATGGCTAAAAAAGAACCACTTGCATTTTTGTATGAAGAGTTTTGTACTAAATCTGGAGACCTAAAAAAGTCTTATTTGTGGTCATTTCATCCTAATCAACTCTCATATTTAAACGACCTAAAGAATACAACACATCACATTAAGATAACACCTTTATTTGCAGGTGAGCCTGTAGAAGAATATAAAGGATTATCTAAGTACGATAGTAAGAAACTAACGGAGGCACATGGTGGACTCTAAACCACTTACTCAAGAAGAAATTATAAAGGTATATAAAGAAGCATTTGGATACGGTAGTCAGGTAATAACAATTGACAAGATATTTAGATTTGCTAGACTTATAGAACAATTGCATGGAGTAAAAGATGTACACTAAACTAGATGACCAACGACAAGCAAAGTTTATTATAAGTTATATAGAAGCAAATCCTGGTTGCAGCATTAAAAGTATTGTGCAACAATGCGTTGTTTGTAGAACTAGATTAAAGTATTTAGAAAGCCAAGGATACTTTACTTTGCCAAAGTGGACTTACAATAACACATTGGATAAACGATTTAAAAATAGAAAATATGTGTCTGTAACTGTAGGAAGGGAGTATGGTAAATGGCAAGAGCAGAAAAGATATTAGAAGTAGTAGTATGGCTGTTGATTGTTGGTGGTATGGGTTGGTTTTTTTATGGTTGTTATCAGTTAATTGATTTATTTTTTATAAGGGGATAAGAATGGTTGATTTAGTGAATAGACCACCGCATTACTTAGTGGGCGGTATAGAGGCAATAGATGTGATTAAAAGTCGTTTGACTAAAGAAGAGTATATTGGGTATCTAAAAGGATGTAAGCTCAAGTATGACTTACGTTATCCATTTAAAGATAATCCACAACAAGATTTAGAAAAGTCTGATTGGTATAAGAACAAGTTATTAGATGCTACTAAAGATGATGAAGTTGAAATTCCACCAGAGCTAGAAGCTCAATTACAAAGGTTTGATGATGAGTAAAATATATTGGATATTTATTGTGGTATTAGCTGCACTAGCTATTTGGGGAACAGAACAGGTTATGGCTCAAACTACTACTATTCTTGCACCTGATGGGTCTGTAACCGTCTGTCAGGTTGGTAGTAATGGTGTGATTATCTGCGTCTAGTCATCCATTGGTGTTAATTCACCATAGATAGCTAGTTCTTCACCACTTATTTCTATCATGCTATCGTCATCTAATGTGATGACTATAGTGCTATCGCCATGTAATGCTTCACAAGATACAATCACTCTGCCTAGCATGTGATTACAGATAATTTCTACTTCTGACCGTTGCATAATTGTCCTAAGAAACATGACCATTCCAACGCCCATTCTCTTTTAATACCATAGGCATTAGCTTTGGTTGACCGTTAATAATAACTCCACAACCTACAATGAAACGACTCTTAAAGTTTTTAGCATAATCAAATGCCATAGACTTTTGATGTATTAAACATCCTACTTGCATACCCCAAATAAGAGCATCTGGGTTACTGTAATAACCAATACTGAATTTAGTGTGATAGTGACCCTGCACCGTATTCATTCCATACTGCTGGGCTACCTTTAAAACGTCTGCAGATAGACCATGAGTAAAGAAACACCTAGAGTTATCGCTTAGGGTTATGGTGTGGTCATCTACCCATTCCCAGCCTTTGCCAACGCCTAAGAACTCATTATAATGTTTTAGATATGCTTTAGGCATACCATACTTTAATGCTCTACGATAAACTAATGAGCTATGGTTAGAGTGAACCAATACCATCTTAGGGAATATCTTTTCTAATTCTTTTACATGCTTCTTAGACTCTTCTAATTCATGTCCAGCAGAATATAAGTCTGGGTTATGTTCGTGCATAGAGATAGCGTGTTGGTCTAGCTCATCACCTATGTTGACTATATGGTCAAACTTGTATTTAGTCTTTAATGCTTTTAGAAACGCAAATGCGTCAGGATGATGATATGGAATATGTAGGTCAGATATGACTAGAACTGATTTATATTTCAAACTACTCTCCTAGGGTTAAGATGCTTTATTATAACCCTAAAAACAATTTGCGTTCATCTAATCTTCTGTTTTGTAAACCTTTTAATATCTTACCACCAGCTTTACAATATTTAACTAACGACTCCATAGCCGCTTCTTTATCGCCACGTAACAACGCTTGACGGATGGTTGAACGCTGAAAGCATCCAAGACCCAGATTGAAGCAAAAAGAAACAATGCTATCAAATTCGTGTTGTCTAAGAAGCACGTTAGGTAACATCTTATGTACTCCCAACTCAAAACGGTTGAGGTCTCGTTTAAGAATTGCATCTATTTCCTCGTTACTAAAAGTTCTGTTCCATTCAGGTGGTAGAGTTTTTCCATCACCAATCAAATGACCAATTCCCACTGTCCACAGTTTTGCGGGACACTGGTATGGTTTGTTTCTAACACCTTCATGATGTCGGATTAACTTAATTGCCTCTTTAGATACTTTCACGTTTCTTTTCCCAAGTGCGAGAACCAAAGTAAAAGCCAATAATACTTGCAGTAATAGCCATTTCATCTGAACCAAATACTGCTTCTGAAGCTGTTACAAAATCTACACCTGTCCACATAGCCCAACCTAATGAGATAAGATTAATAAGCACTAACTCACCTACAAAGATAAATGCTACTACAGGTCTAACCATAGCGTTCCAGTTTTTAACTGTAGAACTTGCATTTTCTACTAACTTCTTATCATGGTCGTATAATGCTTCACGTTCTTGTGCGTATGTTTGCACTTCTATTTGGTCTAGCTTAATAGCTTCTATCTTTTCTTGAGATATAAAGCCTGCTTTAGCTAATTCTAATTCACGTTCTGTTTGTAGTTTAGCCATTTCTCTTTCATGCTTTTGGTCACCCTTTTGCTGAAAGAAACCTAAAATACTAGGTAAACCTGAGGTAGCAAAACCTAATATGCCTGATAAAATACTTAACATCTATAACTCCTTTGGGTCAAAGCCATACATTTTGGCTACACGTTTTTGTAATTTAAGAAACAAGCCTTTATGACTTGTGTACTGTTCTGTTTTTGGTGAAACTGTATATACAGCCATATGTAATATTTCATGGCAGAGTGTAATTAAAACAGGATATAAGTGTGAATGTCTAGCTACACTTATAGTAATGACATGCGGCTCACCTTGTTCTGGTGGCTGATATTCACCACAAATACTATCATCATCTACAATAACAAAGTCTACTTTACTTGCCGGTGGTAATTTGTATTCATCAAATATAGGCATCTCTATAATTGCACTATAGAGGTTAGCTATGTTATTTTCTGTAATGAATGTCATTTTGATAATGGGTTCATTGTGCTACGTTTAACAGTATTTAGTTTATCATCCATTGCATTTACGGTTGCTTCTAATTCTTTACGTAGTCCTGATACCATAGCAGAAGTCTCACGTGAGTTAGCAATAGCGTCTGAAGACTTTTCACTAGCTTTCATTATAGACTCAGATAGCTGATATTGTCTTTCATTTATTGCTTTAACCTGTATCTCTAAACCATTTAACTTAGACTCTATAGGAGCTAAGTCTAAACTTTCAACAGCTTCAATTGCCGTAACCATCTTGTTGTAAAAAGTTATGCCTGCGTATGCCGAGCCAGCCACTATTGGCAATGCTATTAAAATCAACTTCAGAAGTGCCGAGCTGGATAAGCTCAAGTTGAAGGTTTTGATTTTTTCCGAACTCATTGTTTATCTCCGTATCAAATTTGAAAGCATCTGTTATTTCTATTTGCTGTATAATAGGTCTGTTAAGTATTTCTAAAGAAAGGACTATCCCAAAGCCATGTACAAGCTCTTTACCCTTTGGTACGTCAAGTTTAGGACTATCCTTGCTATCATTCTTTTGTTCAGCCTTTGGTGGGTCTTTTGGGCTGTCTTCTTTTGCTTTTGGCTCGCTTTTAGTTTCTTGTTTTGGTTGTTCAACCTTAACAGGAGCTGACTCTACTCTAGGTGGTTCAGGTGCAGCTAATGGGCTTACCTCTGGAGCAACAGCAGGTGGTGGTGCAGGAGGTGGATTATTTACAGGGTTAAGGGGTGAGCTAGGGCTAACTGGAGAACTCACGTTGGTGACGTTTGTAGCACTCTTAACACATGTATTATTTGTTTCTACCCATGCTCCCCATACATCATTACCATAAGGGTCAGGACAAGATGAATTTCTAGTTTCTGTAACTGAACCTACATAGTCTGCTTGACAGGCTAGTTGTCTAGTTTCAGTACTTGCTTGACACGTTGGAGGGTCTTGCGTGCAATTGTTAGAAGTTTCTGTCCAAGGTGACCAAGAGCTTGAAGAACAACTATAAGTCCTGCTTTGATTAACAGCACCGCTATAATGAGGTAACGTACAAGCTGTGGTTTGATTTTCAACCAAGTCTGAACAAGCAGGTGCTTGATACGCACCGCAAATTGGGTCACTTGGGTTATAAGATACGCACCAATAGTCTTTAAGTGCAATTTGTGGGTCAATGCCATTACATACGAGAGAACCTGGAAGCATATAGCCTTCAGGCGTTGGAGTATAGTTGCAATACCAAGCATAAGCATTATTTACCTTTGTTAGTGATAGAAGTAGTAATAGGCTCGTCAGCAACAAGCGGTATCGTGTATGTATCGCCATATAGTTTCTTAAATATAGAAGGGTTACGTTCATACCAACCACGTTTAGCAGCATCACCAATAGAACCGTTTATAGGACATGGTGAACCTGACTGTATCATGGCTTCAAATACTCTTTCGTCTTGACAGAGTATAGATACTGCAGCTACTTTAAGACCTAAGTCATTAAGAGTTTTAGCTAGTTTAATGCGTTCACAATTAACGTCTTTGTAGCCAGAGCCACCACTTACGCCAAATAATGTACTAGATACAGAACCAGTAACAGGAACAATACAAACGTCTTGGCTAAAAGCACTTATAGAAGGGCTAATGGCACTAGGTGGTGGTTGACCTTTGTAGTTGATAGTAGTTGTATCTGCTGCTTTAGCATCCATAGAAAGTGCTAATAACATACCTATGGACATACCTACAAGTAATGCTACTAAGTTCTTTAATGCTTGCATTATTTCATTCCATTAGTTAGTAGATAAACAATAACAAAACCTGCTGTGCCTAAAAGTATTTGTTCTAGGCGTTTGAGTCTTGCGTTTATTTGCTCATAACGTAACGCACATACTTCTTCATGCGTAGTTAAACGTGATTCTACGTCTGTCTTGACCATTACTGTTCCTTTATTGTTCTGATAATAAGCCAGGCATAACACCAGCTTCATAAGAATACAAACCTGGTTGTCTTAAAATAGACTGATTTTGTTGGCTGCTTCTTAATTTCATAATGTCTTGCAATATGCCATATTGTTCTTGTGGGTTTGTTGTAAACAACTTTGATTGTAATTGCTCTGCTGTTGCTGGACTAATACCTCTTCCTTGAGCAATACCTCTTCTTCCAATATTAGCAATTGTTCCAAGTATATTACCTTGTGCTAATGGAATAATATCGTTAGCCATACCTAAGTCTTCAGTAAGCATAGCTCTTTCTTGCGTTTGTGAACCACCTAATACTCTTCTTTGCGTCTGTAAAAGTTTACGTTGACCCTCTAATTGTTTTACAAATTCATCAAAACCTTTTTGGTTATCAAAGGCATAACGTAAAGCACTTCTTTTTCTATCAGAGCCAAATATTTTTTTAGTAAAGTCCATACCTTCAAACGTAGATAAATTGTCTTGTATTTTAGATACCATACCAATTCTAAATGCTTCTTTTTGTGCAGGCTTCATAGACTGTAAGTTTTTAACTAATTCACTTTCACCTACTTTTAAATAGTCTGCTCCTGTTTTGTAAGCATTTTGCACTTCCAAAGAGTCAGCAAATGTTTTATTAGCCTGAGCATATAATGGGTTTTGTGCTTTAATAAGGTCATTAAATTCTTTTCTTACTTTAACTACATCAGAACCATAACCACTTACTTTGCCTGTAATAGAGTCAGTTTCTTTTTCTACTACCCTATCTAAACCTATTTTAATTTGATGCAATACATCAGTAGGAACTTTTTTAACTGCCTTTAAATTATCTAATTCTGGCAATGATACACCTTCAACATCAGCACGTTTTTGAGCTTCTTTATATGCTGTTTTAAATACATCTCTATCAAAATATTTAGTAAAGGGAGTAATAGGAATATCTTTTTCGTATGCTTTAGGATATGCTATTCTTGCTTGTGCTGACTGTGTTGTAGCTAATTCATTAATGTAGTCATAGCCAAACTTATTAGATGTAAGGTTAGATTTTTGAGTTAAGCCTTCTACTAATTGACTTGGTAATGAAGCTCCACGTTCTTGTAAAAATGCTTCTGTACCTGTTTTAGCACGACTAGGAACAACATAAGAAGAGTAACCTAAGTTTTGTAAATTAGTGCCTAAGTCTGCAATAGTAGCCTCAGGAACACCTAAACTTCTATACTCACTTAATACTGTTTGTACGTCATTTGGAGTTAGGTTTTCTTTTTGTAAAGTCTCACTTAATTTTTTAGTTGCTATTTTATTAGCATCACCCAAGCCTAAACCTTGAGCTAAATTCTTTACTGTTCTACCTGCTAAGTTTAAAACAGGAACAGCACCACCACCTAATACACCACCAATACCTGCATATTGTCCAGCATAAGTGCCAACATCTTTCATTTCAGGAGCTACACCAGCACCTGTAACTGCTCCAGCACCTGCTCCTGTTGCAGCACCTTTACCTATTGTTTTAAGTAATGTTTGACCACCTTTTAATGCGCTTTTAGCACCAAGACCAACAATACCAGTAGGCAATGCCAAACTACCACCAATTTCTAATGCTGCGGATAGTGTAGGGTTATCTTTTTGAAATGACTCTTGTTGTTTTCTAATATCATTACGTATGTCTTTATAGTTACCTTGACCTAAACCTTCTCTAACTTTTGCTTCTATTTCATCTGCAAAACCAAATGTTAAACCTTGTGCTACAGCTCTTGAACCAGCAGTGCCTCCAGAATAATTTTTATTTTCTGGAGTTACTTCAATTGTTGGGGCAGTAACAGGAGCTGCATATTGAGCTTTAGCGTATTCAATAGCTTGTGCTTCTGTAGAGCCATCTGGTCCATTAACGGTAATAATACTTCCATCTGGAGCTTTAACTTTAAAAATTGGCATATTATTCCTTTATTTTACTATTGACCAGCCGCCTGTGCCTGCATTAGAACCAGCAGGTTTCATTTGAACGCCTGAGTTTCTACCATATATTTCTTGAATTTGTTTTAAAGCAGCTTGTTTAGTTTCTTTTGGAACTGTTGGGTCTCCAATTTTACCAGCAGCTTCACGATACAACTGTGCGTCTCTATCTGATTGTGGACCTTCAAGTCTTGGCATATTTAATATTAATTGAGTTTCAATAGCTCTTAACTCAGCTATATTTCTTGCTCCTGCTGTCGACTTACCAAAACCAGCAGCTAATACATCATAACCAGCTCCAACAGCACTACCTGTAGCACCTTCAATAAGCGTTTGCGCACTATTAAGTAATGGCAATACAGATTGAGCTTTGGTAATTTTTTCTTGTTGTTTAAGTTGTTCTTGTGTTGGTGGTGGTTTATATCCTGTTGGTCTAGGAGCTTCACCTGGTTTGTTTGGAAATTGAACTAACTCAGTTTCACCAGTTTCTTTATTAATTGCTGAAATTGGTTGTGGATAGTTAAGAACTTGCATTGGTGGAGCAAATTGAGTTTGCTTTTGAATTGCTGCATCATAAGTTTTTAATTTAGGGTCATTAGGGTTTACTGATGCAATTTTATCTCTAGCTGCATACAATTTATCTAACTCTGTCATACCTTGTAATTCAATACCACGTGCAGTTTTTTCTATGTTAAGTCTTTCAAGTAAATTTTTAGTAGCTGCATCATAAGTTCCTTGAGACTGTTGCATACCACCCAAATAAGATTTACCAAGAATAGCAGGAAGACCAATATTTTGGTTTTTAGGTTGTGATAAATAAGTTGCGCCTGCACCAAGAATACCTGAAAGTAATGCTTGATTTTTAAGTTTATCTTGTTGGGTTTGGTCTAATAAACCGCCTAAATATTCAGGTTGTTTAGCACCAAAAATATTCATGCCTTGAAATAAACTTCCTAAACCTGTGTTTGTATCAAATAGTGCCATGTTATTGTCCTAATAAATTATATGGAAATGTTCCACGTTGTTGCTGAACTCTAATTATTTTTTCAAGTTCTCTTTGGTCTGGACTGATACCATATGTTAGTTCACCAGCATTAGTGCTTCTTAATAATGGTGGAACACTAGTATCCATTTGTCTTTGTTGTTGAGTTGGTATCATATTAGATACTGTAGATGCTGTTTGCAATGGATTTGCTTTTGCAGACTCATACAAATTAGATGGTATATTTTTTATAAATGCTCCTGTTGTATCTAATAATGATGAAGCAGCTCCACCACCATAAGCAGATGGTGTTGTATATAAACTTGGCATAACTTGTGTTGCAGCAGTTCCTAATCCAGTAGTTCCACCTGCTACACCAGAACCAATTAAATTAGCTCCACCTATTTCACCTGCTACAGTTCCAGTAGCACCTGGAACAGCACCGGCTGCTGCACCTGAACCCATTGCGCCCATAAGACCTGAACCTGCACCACCTAATGCTCCACCTAATAAAGCACCTTTAAATACGTTTCCACCTTTAACAGCAGAAGTTCCTCCACCTATAGCAGCTCCAACTGCCATTGCTGTTATTGGGTCACTCATTTTTCAACCTTTCCTACTAAATAGCAGATTGGTTCTAAGATAGCACGATAAATACAACCTAATGTGTCTCTCTTATTGCCACGCATTTGTTTATAAATGTCAGCAGTTCTATGTCTAGCAATATGTGCTAATACATTACGTACTACTTTATTAAGTTTACCTTCACCTTTAGCAAAGTTTACTAATGGTAAGAATAGTGTGTGATAGCCTTTTTCATATACTTTAGCATTAGGCATATTTTCTGAATGTTTAAGCCAAATTGCATTTCTGAATGAACCAAAACCGTATGCTTGTTCGTTCATCATTGTACATACAATCTTGCCACCACCAGATTGAGTAGTAGTTGATACTTGACCAACAGGCGCTCCATATACTGACTTAAGATATGCACTAAGTTTTTCGTATGGTTTATTTTGTTCAAAGTTAAATTTATCAATATCAGCTTGTAATGCTGTTTTTTGATAGTCTTCAGAAATTTGACCTGTTTTTAATAATTGGTTTACATCTTGATATGATGCTTGTGCTAACGCTGGAGCTTGTAATGAAGCAGCATTTTGCATACCACGTTCACCAGCATAGTTTTGATAAGCTAAGTCTCCATATTTATTAGCAAGTGTACTAGCTAGTGTGTTAGCTGCCCTATTTTGAATATCGGCAGATACGCCTGAGCCGTAACGACCAGCCATAGAAGCACCACCTTGTGCAGCTTTAATAGCATCATTATATGCTTGTGTAGCTTGTTGTGTAGGACCTGCTAATGCTTGTGTAAAGTATGGGTTACCAGCATTTAGATAATTACCTTGTATTGTACCTAATTGTTGTTGTTGTGCTGCTGGAATAAGTGGGTTTCCTGCTTGAGCTAAATTAGTAGCTTGCTGTAAAGCACTTGTTGTTTGTGAAGAAGGACCTACATAAGTTTGACCAGGAAAATACTCTGGGCTAGTTGTTTGATATAGACCTTTAGCTTCACCTAAACCATACTCTACATAAGGTTTAATAGTAGGGTCTAATTCATTTTTAGTTGTAGACTGTTGAGAGCCACCGCCTCCTGAACCACCATAAAATGTAAATGATTGTACTAATTCTTGTACCCAATTGTGTAACTTAAACATATCTATTTCCTTAAAGTATAAATTCCCATGTTTGAGGTTTAAAACCCATTTCCCTAGCTTTACGTTCCCATCCACGTCTTTGCGAAGAGAATGTAACCCTAGACTTATTTCCTTGTTTTGCTATTGCTTGAATTTCTTGAAATGCTTGATGAAATAGTGTTTCATCATTAAGTGTTGACCATGTAGCCCATACATGAAGTGTGTTTCCTATAGGCTGTAATACTACAAAACCTACTGCTTTGTTATTGACTATGCCAAGAAACAACATAGAACGGTTTTCATAACAGTCACAATAAATGTCTTCTATTATCCATTCCATGTGACCTTTTGCTCTTACTAATTCAAGACCATGTTTAACATAGTCCCAATGTTCTCTTAATTTATCTTTAGGTATGTAGTGTAATATCATCCTACTATTATATAACGATATACCTTATTCGTGCCTGTATTTGCATGGTGACTGATAGTTGCTTGTCCATTTTGTTGTGAGCTAATATAAGGTTCTGTAAATAAGTTAGTCGTAAATGAATTAGCACTTAAATACTGAATAGTAACAATAGCACTAGGTGTTGCAGGTCTAGTTGGTGTTGTTTGTGCTGCTAAATGTTCTATTGTAACTAATGTAGAACTTGTAGCCCATGCTAAACTTACATAGTCATCTTTAGCAAGTTCTATGTTAAAGTTTAATGCTGCAATAACATGACCTTTAACGCTACCATGTTTACTATCTACAGAAAACTTACTGTTAGAACCTGCAACATCTGAACCATTCTTTTTAAACCATATATCTACGTCTTGTATTTGTG
>Ga0247723_1001775_pt1 | contig 12218 bp, 12 predicted proteins | sample MSEWelMarce5H_FC_FD_189079 | JGI IMG/M metagenome (GOLD analysis project Ga0247723, IMG submission 189079) | Subsurface sediment microbial communities from gas well in West Virginia, United States - MSEEL Well Study Marcellus 5H_FC | ecosystem: Environmental > Terrestrial > Deep subsurface >...
TGTTTATGACTTCGGTGGTTCTGAAACTACTGGTACTGGTCTAGCAACATCTGCAGCAGAGCGTCTTGGTCAAGGTGGCACTGGTGATGGTTCTTTCGGTGCAATGGCTTTCTCTATCGAGAAAACTGCTGTAACTGCTAAGACTCGTGCTTTGAAAGCTGAGTACTCAATCGAACTAGCACAAGATATGAAATCTGTTCATGGTCTTGATGCTGAAGGCGAATTGAGCAACATCCTTTCAACAGAAATCCTTGCTGAAATCAATCGTGAAGTTATCCGTACAATCTACAAGACTGCTAAGGCAGGTGCTGCAGTTGGTACTACTACTGCTGGTACTTTCGACTTAGACACTGACTCAAATGGTCGTTGGTCTGTTGAGAAGTTCAAAGGTTTAATGTTCCAAATCGAGCGTGAAGCCAATGCAATCGGTCAACAAACTCGTCGTGGTCGTGGTAACTTCATCATCACTTCTGCAGATGTTGCATCTGCTTTAGCGATGGCTGGTGTTCTTGACTACACTCCAGCACTACAAGGTAACAGTGCATTGAACATCGATGATACTTCTACTACTTTTGCTGGTGTTCTAAACGGCAAGTACAAAGTATATGTTGATCCATACACTGCCAATGTGTCCGCAACTCAGTTCTTCGTAGTTGGTTACAAGGGTACTTCAGCATTCGATGCTGGCTTGTTCTATTGCCCATATGTTCCACTACAAATGGTTCGTGCTGTTGATCCAAACAGCTTCCAACCAAAGATCGGCTTCAAGACTCGTTATGGTCTAGTTGCTAACCCATTCGTTGACCTAGATGACGCATCTGGTTCAACTGGCGATCTAACTGCGAACGCAAACTACTACTACCGTCGTGTTAAAGTAACTAACTTGATGTAATCCATCGAGTTGGCACTAAGCCGACATAGAAGCGGTACTTTAGAGGGATCTTCGGATCCCTCTTTTTTATTCCTAAATAATAGTATGACACTTATCCTGAAGAGACAAAATGGCTAGTACAATTTCATGTCCTGTTCCAACTAATATAAATCCACTATCACCTAATGGATTCATGTTTGGTATTCACAAACTACCAAGTATTTCGTTTTTCTGTCAGTCCGTAAATCTTCCTGGACTCACTCTTGGTGCACCAGAGTTTGGTAACCCATTTAATGTTGCTCCAATTCCTGGTGAAACATTGACATATGACCAACTAACTGTTCAGTTTCTAGTTGATGAAAATATGGCGAACTATCAAGCAATCTACAATTGGATTGTCGCTCTTGGTTTTCCAGAATCATATGATCAGTATATAACATTCACAGGTAATGACACAAATAATTATAGCGAGTTAGCAAAAAATTATTCTGATGCTACATTACAAATTCTAACAGGCAACAACAATGTTGCCAAGTCAGTGCAGTTTATTGATTTGTTTCCTATTGGTATTGATTCTTTGCAATTTGCAGGAACAAATAATGATGTCCAATATCTGATTGGAAATGCAACTTTCCGATACGGATTCTATAAATTCTTGTAAGACAAATTTGCTTTTTTGTAATAACTGCGGTATAATAGCAGTTATATAAATGTGAGGTTATTATGAATATTGAACAAGTGCAAGAAGAGTGGGACAAAGACTGCGAGATTGATGATAATTATCTCGGTGAAAATTCCACAGCAACTCCCAAACTACATGCCAAGTATGTAAAGATACTTGTGCAGGTTAAACTCAAGCACACCAAACTCTCATCAGATTACAATCTAACTCGTAAGAATAAGTTTCGCTACTATCGTGGCGAACTTTCTCGTGATGAGTTACAAGATCTGCAGTGGGATCAATGGCAAGGTGTTAAACCAATCAAGAATGAAATGGATGAATTCCTGAAAGGTGATGTAGAATTAAACAACATGGAAATTAAAATCAAATATCTTGAGACGATGATTTATTTTCTTGAATCAGTTCTTCAACAAATTAAAGCCAGAGACTGGCAGATTAAAACTGCAGTTGAATGGAAGAAATTCTTGGCAGGAATGTAATGGTAACTATTGAGAAGTTAGATGAAGTCTACATGCGTGTGTTCTCTGATGCTAGTATTGAACAGGAACTAACAGACTTCTTTACCTACGAATATCCAGGTGCAAGATTCACACCACAATTTCGTGCCAGATTATGGGATGGTAAAGTTCGTTTATATGACCAAGTAAGAAAAACTCTTTACATTGGTTTGATTGAATATGTTCAGCAGTTCTGTGACCGAAACGATTATCCTGTTACATACAAAACAGATATCTCTACATCCAATGGTATAACTCATAAACAGATTGAGGATTATGCCAAATCATTAGAACCGATGGGGCATGGTAAACCTATCGAGATTCGTGACTATCAAGTTGAAGCAGTGAAGACTGCTCTTGATAGAGAACGAACACTTCTATTATCTCCAACTGCATCAGGTAAATCGTTTATCATTTATACAACGATGCGTTGGCATTTAGAAAACAATCGTAAATGTATCATCATAGTTCCAACAACATCTTTGGTTGAACAGTTGTATACTGACTTTGAAGATTATTCTTCTGCCAATGGTTGGGAAACAAAACAACATTGCCAAAAATTGTATAGTGGATTCACTAAAGAGTTTACTAAAGATGTTTTAATTACTACATGGCAATCAGTTTATCTACAACCAAAGTCTTGGTTCAAACAATTTGATGTTATCTTTGGTGATGAAGCACATCAATTCAAAGCAAAGTCTTTAACGACTGTTATGGAAAAGATGGATTCAATTCGTTATAGAGTTGGAACCACTGGTACTATCGATAACAAAAAAGTCCATCGTTTGGTATTGGAAGGGATCTTTGGTCCAATCCATAGAGTAACAACTACCAAAGCATTGATGGATTCTAATAAACTCGCAACACTAAATATAATGTGTCTTATTCTGAAATACTCAGAAGAGATTCGTAAGGAAAGAAAGAACAATACATACCAAGAGGAAATTGATTGGCTTGTAGGTTGCGAACAAAGAAATAAGTTTATTCGTAATCTCGCAATCAATTCAACAGGAAACACACTTGTTCTATTTCAGTATGTTGAAAAACATGGAAAGATTCTCTACGAGTTAATTAAGAATAAAGCACATGACACAAGAAAGGTATTTTTTGTATATGGTGGGACAGAAGTCACCGATCGTGAAGCAATTCGTCACATTACAGAAGACGAAAGTGATGCTATTATTATTGCTAGTTTTGGTACATTCTCAACTGGGATCAATATACCGTCTATCGAGAATGTCGTTTTCGCATCGCCAAGTAAATCCAAGATTCGTAATCTGCAAAGTATTGGTCGTGGATTAAGATTAAAAGACGGCAAGACATCCTGTAATTTATTTGATATAGCGGATGACCTTCATTGGAAGTCTTGGAAAAACCATACTCTAAATCATGCAGCAGAAAGGTATAAAACCTATGCTGAAGAAGAATTTAAAACTAAAATAGTAGAGGTGGACTTATGCTAGATGGCACAGAACTGTATGTTATATTAAAATTAACATCTGGTGAGCAGATGATGGCTGTCTTGCGTGAAGAAGATGATGATGCAATTCTACTTGAAACTCCAATGTGCATTCGCACCATTCCAGTCTTAGAAGCGAATCGTGAACACATCACGGCATCTCCGCTTTGCCAATTCTCCGATGATAGAGTTTTTGTAATACATAAAAAAGATATAGTCTTTTGTAAGAAACTGCATCATCTTTTTATTCCTCATTATCGTCGTATTGTTGCAGAGCATGAGAAAGTATCTTTCATGTCAAAAGAGGGTACAAAAGAAACCAAAGAAGAACTTACTTGGGAAGATGAACCTCTTACAGTAGAAGAAGTTAGAAAGAGAATCAATATGCTACAAGAGATTGTCGGTGGTGAACCAATAGAGAAAGAGGAAGAAAGAACTTTCGTTCAAGGAAACGATACAGTACACTAATCTCTTTATCAACCCTAACACAGTGATTATGCCCCAAGACAAATAAAAAAGCAAATCTAAATTGTAACAATAAAAAAGATTTGTCTTTTCAATAACTTTGATGTATACTTATGAATAAATTGAATTAAATGAGGAACGAGTATGTATGGCACAATATGTAAATAACGCTGACTTTTTAGCAGCAATCGTTGAGATGAAAGCGAAAGTTAAGCATGCTGAAGAGAATGGATTACCAAAACCGCAAGTAAGTAATTACATTGGTGAATGTATTCTTAAGATCGCAACGCATCTTTCTTATAAACCCAATTTTATAAACTACTCTTATCGAGATGATATGATTCTTGATGGTGTGGAAAATTGCCTTCAGTATATTGATAACTTTGATCCAACGAAATCCAACAATCCATTTGCATATTTTACACAGATTATCTGGTATGCATTTCTGCGAAGGATTGCCAAGGAAAAGAAACAGAGTTACATTAAAGGTAAGTTAATTCAAGACATGCCATTTGAGATGTTTGAGTTACAAGAAAGCGATGAGGGTGGTGATTTTCATAATGCATATATGGATTTTATGCAACAGAATCATACATTTGATGATACATTTATTGAACGCAAAAAAGCGAAGAAAAAGAAACAAGTAAATCTAGATGACTTTATAGGTGAAGATAATGACAGTGAGCAAATCGATAAGAGACTTGATTCGTGACTTGGGTGATGGTACTGTTGCGTTTCAACCAGCACTATCAAGAGCACATAGAAGATCTAAAGTAAGAGCAAAAAAGCGTACTGAAAGATTTCTTAGAAAGTTTACATGGGATGCCACTGATGGGCAGTTTAATTTGAAAGATATTATGGAAGATAATAAAATATTTTTGGGTGTTTCTGATTTTGATGATTTAATTACATCTCAGATTATGGAGCGTCGTGTGCTTGCCAACAACTCGACAGTTCAACGAGAGACAACTGTTTTGGCAAATCGTGATACATGGAAAACTTGGGCAGAAGCAAACTTCAAAGATTTTCTTTTTGTTCAAACAAATTCTTCTAATGGATTTATCATTGAAGAAAGAACAAACAATTTTGTTAAGTTTGATGTAAACTCAAACTCAACAACTGTTCGTGCATTTGGTGATACTGATTTTGCAGAAGATGTTATCGAAATCGTTGAAGAAAATTTCTCTGTTGTAACTTCATACATTGAATGGATTTATGGTGGTGACGGTAATTCTGTTAATGTGCCGTTGAATCGTGATCGTCTTCCTGTTGAAGAAATGTATCCGTTTCTTAATGGCGAATCTCTTAATGATTACTACGATCGCTACATGGAATCTTCTGCAAACATTCTTCTATTGATTGGACCTCCAGGAACTGGCAAGACTACATTCATTCGTGGTCTGCTTGCACATCGCAACTGCTCAGCAATCGTTACATATGATGCAGCAATTCTTGAGAAGGATGGATTCTTTGCTCGCTTTATCGAAGACGATGCAGAAGTTATGGTTCTTGAAGACAGCGATGCATTCTTAAAATCTCGTAGCGATGGCAACACAATGATGCATCGTTTCCTTAATGTTGGTGATGGTCTTGTGACAACCAAAGGTAAGAAGATGATCTTCTCTACCAATCTTCCAAGCATTCGTGACATTGACTCTGCATTGGTTCGTCCAGGAAGATGCTTTGATATTGTTACATTTGACGCACTGAGTTATGGTCAAGCGACTGACTTGGCGAAGAAACTGAATGTATCTCTCCCAGAAATCAAAGATGCATATTCTATTGCTGAAGTCTTCAATGAACAGCAACATAAGCCAAAAGAAAGAAAGGTAGGTTTTATTTGAAAGTAGCAATTATTACAGACCAGCACTTTGGTGCAAGAAATGATAGTATTGCGTTCTTAGATTTCTTCCAAAAATTCTATGATAACACTTTCTTTACTACACTTGATGAGCAAGGTATTGACACTGTTCTTATTCTTGGCGATACTTTTGATCGTAGGAAGTATGTTAATTTCTACGCACTTCAACGAGCTAAGGAAATGTTCTTTAACAAACTTGCTGATCGAGGCATTTCTGTTCATATGCTTGCTGGTAATCATGACACTTACTATAAGAATACTAATGATGTAAACTCGCCAGACCTTTTATTAAAAGAATATAAAAACATTAAAGTTATAGACAAACCCACAACGATTGATGTTGGTGGGTTTAACATTTGTATGATGCCATGGATCTGTCCAGAAAACTATCAGGCATCATTAGATGAGTTGGAAACTACAACTGCCGAAATTTGCATGGGACATTTCGAGATCGCAGGATTTGCCATGTATAGAGGAATGCAATCCAATGAAGGATTATCTAAAGAAACATTTGATAAGTTTGACCTTGTGTTCTCTGGTCATTATCATCATCGTTCAGATGATGGTCATATTTACTATCTTGGCAATCCCTATGAACTTACTTGGCAGGATTACAAAGACACTAGAGGATTCCACCTGTTTGATCTCAACAACAGAGGACTTGAGTTTATACCAAATCCAAATACTATGTTTGAAAGAATCGAATACAACGACAAAGAGCAAGAACCCATCGACCTCGACAGAATCGATTTAAGTCAAAAGTTTGTAAAGTTAGTTGTTGTAAATAAAAACGACTTTTATAAATTTGACAAATTCATTCAGAAGTTGTATAATAAGGGATGTTATGAAATCAAAATTATTGAAGATCTATCAGAGTTTGAAGATGGTGAGATCGGTGAGGAAATTAACCTTGAAGATACGCTATCTGTACTTGCTAATTACATTGACTCGGTTGAGACGGATGTTGATAAAGAACAGATCAAAACTTTTATGAGGACTCTGTATACTGAAGCAGTTAATGTGGAGGTGGTATAATGCAACAACTTGAGATTCAGTATTTCTTTCCACTCACTGAGCAAATTCCACTTGAGTTAAACTTTAAACCTTGTGTAGATTATGCTGAAGAACAGCGTAAGAAACAAAATTATACTGGCTATACTTTGAATACTTGGAATGGTGTTGGTACTGGTTGGACTACCATTTCTAATAATCTAGGTAGCCCATCCTTTACTATTAATGTTGATGCAATGCCAATCACTATTATCTCTAAAAAGAAACCCAATTTTATAATGAAGTTCATTTATAAGTCTATGGGCATGAAATGGAAAGCTGAATGATAGAATTTAAGTCAGTGCAGTGGAAGAATTTTCTTTCAACTGGTAACTCTCCGAATAAAGTATTACTAAACAAATCCCCAACAACTCTTATTATTGGTAAGAATGGTGAAGGTAAGAGCACAATCTTAGATGCATTGTGCTTTTCGCTTTTCGGTAAACCATTCCGTAACATTAACAAGGGGCAGTTAGTCAACTCAATCAACGGAAAGAACTGTCTTGTTGAAATAGAACTTTCTATCGGTACAAAAGATTATAAAATTATCCGTGGAATAAAGCCAAATATATTTGAGATCTGGTGTGATGGTGATTTACTTAATCAAGATGCAGCATCTAGAGATTATCAAAAAGTTCTTGAGCAACAAATCCTAAAGTTAAACTACAAAACATTTACACAGGTTGTTATTCTTGGTTCTGCATCGTTTGTTCCATTCATGCAGTTACCAACAACACAACGAAGAGAAGTTATCGAGGACATTCTTGACATTCGCATTTTCTCTACAATGAATCAACTCTTGAAAGAAAAGGCACAGGAAACTAAAGATGCCATATTCAAAATCGAAAATGAAATTGCCAGTGCAAAAGATAAGGTTGACTCACAACAAGCGATTATCAAGACTATCACTGAAGCGAAGACAGAAAATATCAACAACATCTTATCCAAGATTTCTGCAAACTCTGCTGAAATTTTATCTGTCGAGGGCGAGATCCAACTTATCATTTCGCAGATCGATACTCTTAAAACAAGCATCAATGACAAGGAAACTGTTACTGAAGGAATTGAAAAAGCCAAATCAATCAAATCAAAGTTGCTTCAGAAAATCGAAACTTGCGAGCATAACACAGAGTTCTTTAGTGAGCACCATGTATGTCCAAGCTGTAACCAAGATATCGCAGAAGAATACAAAGAGACGATTATCAAAGACCTTAATGCAAAAATGTTGGACAACAACACAAAAATTGGTGAACTTGAAACTGTCCTCTCCAATCTTAATGAAAAATTATCTCGAATCAATGAAGTACAATCGCAGATTACCGATAAGAATATTGAACTATCTACAAGAAACTCAACAATCACCCTGCTCAATAAACAGATTAAAGAAATGCAGGCTGAAGTTGAGAGCACAAAAACTGATACAACAAATATCGATGAAGAGAAGCGTAAGTTAAAAGAACTTGCTACTGATGCCATTACTAAGATTAGTGCCAAAACTTCTCTACAAGAACAAAGAAATTTAGAAGAAGTTGCTTCGATTCTTTTAAAAGACACTGGCATCAAGACAGCAATCATTCGTGAGTATCTACCTGTAATGAATAAACTTATCAACAAGTATTTGAATGCCATGGATGCGTATATTCATTTCGAGTTAGATGAAGCGTTCAATGAGATTGTTAAGTCAAGACATCGTGATGACTTTACATATGCTTCTTTCTCTGAAGGCGAGAAGATGCGCATTGACTTATCAATTCTATTCACATGGCGACAGATTGCCAAGATGAAAAACTCTGTCAATACAAATCTACTCCTGCTCGATGAGATCTTTGATTCATCTTTAGACACGGCAGGAACAGATTACTTCCTAAACTTAATGAATAGTTTTGGTGAAAACACCAACATATTTGTAATCTCTCACAAAGGTGACCAGTTATTTGACAAGTTCAGATCAGTTATTAAATTTGAAAAACGCAATGACTTCTCAGTCATTGCTACATCTTAAGGAACTATATGGCTACACATACATGGGGTTTAGAAAACGAAGTTATTGAACATTGGGCATTTTGTCCAGTGTTTACTAATGAAGAATGCGATACTATTATTGAGTATGGAAACAAACTAGAATTGATACAAGGTCAAGTTGAAAATGAGAAAGAGAAAATAAACACTAGTATAAGAAAATCTAATATAGCATGGGTTCCTGTTGAACCAGAAAGTCGTTGGATTTTTCAGAAATGTGTTAGTGCCATTACTCAAATAAATTCAGCATTTTTTAATTTTGATTTACATAGGATTGAGGCACTTCAATTCAGTACATATAACATTGGTGAATTTTATGTTAAACATACTGATATGCATACTTCTGGAGGAACTGGTAATCATAGAAAATTAAGTTTTTCTATTCAGTTAAGTTCTCCAGAAGACTATAAAGATGGAGAGTTACTATTACATTATACAGCAGACTCTGGAATTGCTAAAAAAGAACGAGGAGTTGCATCTTTCTTTCCATCTTATATGTTGCATGAAGTGACTCCAGTTACCTCTGGTAAACGATATGCTCTTGTTGGATGGGTTGCTGGACCAAGATTTAAATAACCCTCAATCTTATAAGGTTATCTATCCCCTGTAAACCCTTGTATTTACAGGGGATTTTCGCAATAAAATAATGCTTGTCTTTAATTCAATTTTAGTCCATAATTCAATCTATCGTTATGGAGAAAATTATGAAAAATCAATGGAGTGGTTTTGATGACTTTGAGTTGGCATGTTTGTGTGCTGACTATGGATACGAAGATACACTTGAGATTGTAGAAATTTTGCCTGTAAAATTGGCTAATCGTGCAAAAATTGAAGCACTGCTAACTGAGCACGAACTTGAAATGGCATTTGGAGAATAAATATTATGGAAATGAAAGCATCAGATCTATCCGCAAGACTTCTTGCCACTGAAAATCTCTCAGTGATTCGTGCAAGAACTCGCACTGCATCTTTCGACATCAAGTCACGAGTGTTGACTCTTCCGATGTGGAAAGATATGACTCCCGAAATTGAAGACATGCTTATTGGGCACGAAGTTGGTCATGCATTGTATACGCTGGACCAATACACAGATCCAATTAGGGAAAATCCTAAGATTATGGGTTACATGAATGTTCTCGAGGATGTTCGTATCGAGAAACTAATCAAACGCAAGTATCCAGGATTGCGTAAACGCATGAATGAGGGATACCGACAACTCAACGATCGTGACTTCTTTGGAACCAAACAAGTACAGTCTTTTGATACCCTATTGCTCATCGATAAAATCAATCTGTACTTCAAAGCAGGATTCTCTTGTGGTGTTACATTCACACCTGACGAAAAGGTATTTGTGAATCGTGCAGAACGAACTGAAACAGTTGAAGAAGTTATTGAATTGGCACAAGATGTTTATGCATATGCCAAACAACAGGCTGAAGAGCGTAAACAACGAATGAAAGAAGAAAACCCTCAAGACTTTGAAGATGAAGACGAGGAAGATCCAATTTATGCTGACTTTGATGATTTGGATATGGATGGTGATTGGGATGAACAGGAAGAAGATGAACCTGATTTGAAACCAACATCTTCACCGAAGAATCAAAACGATGAACGCAAACAGGAAGACGATGAACCTGATTTGGAATCTCAAACAGATCGTGCCTTCCAAAGTAAACTCGAGGATCTTGCAGACGAAAATACAGAGTACAAGTATTGGAAGTTTGAAACTGCACCTAAAGATATCATTATTGGGTATAAACAGATTCTAAATGAAACTAAATCACCTGAACTCTGGTCTTTAGAAGAAACAGATGGTAGATATCGTTATGTCAATAAAGAAGACATGCAACGAATCTTTGAAGCACAATCAAAAGATTTTGATAACTTCAAGACAGAATCAGTTCGCACTGTAAATTATCTCGTCAAAGAATTTGAGATGAAGAAGTCTGCACAATTGTATAAGCGTGCACAGGTATCAAAGATTGGCTCTCTTGACATGAAGAAACTTTATGCATACAAATTGCAAGATGATTTGTTCAAGCGTGTTACAACGATTCCTAAAGGTAAGAATCATGGTATGATTCTGCTTGTTGATTGGTCTGGTTCGATGACCGAAGTTTTACAAGACACATTGAAACAAGTTATCAACTTGGCGATGTTCTGTAATCGTGTGCAGATTCCATATCGTGTCTTTGCATTCACTGATGGATACAAAGATAAAGCCAATAAAGTTGCTGCAGAGGATTGGGCTGCACACTGCGAAAAACTAAAAGAAATTTACAACGCAAAGGTAGAACAAGGCGATATCATTAAGATCGAGGGTTTCCATCTTCTTGAATTGTTTAGCAACAAAATGACTACCAGCGAGTTTAATAACATGGCTCGTCGTGTATTGGATTATCGTTTCCAGTGGAATGAAGGATACAGCACTGGTGGAACACCATTGAATGAAGCATTGGTCTGGTGTTATCAGAACATTGGTGATTACATGAAAAACAATTCTATTGAGAAGATGACATTCATTACTCTTACTGATGGCGAGGGTGCATCATTGAGTGGTTATGGACATCGTTATCTTGAAGAATCAAGAACTGAGATTATTGGTAATGAATACAAGCGTATTAAAACCAAACATCTTATGCGTGATGAAGTAACTCAGAAAACATATGAGATGAGTCGTTACTCAAACTTCCAAGCAGAAATGATTTTGCGTATGATGAAAGATCGTTATGGTATTGCATTGGTAGGATTTCATATCTGTCGTAACACTCGTCGTGATTTGTCTGGTGTTCTGAATGCTAATCTACCATCTTTCCGTGGTGATCAATTCTCAGTCATTGAAACATGGAGAAAAGATTTCCGTGCACAAGGGTTTGCATCTATCAAAAACACTGGTCGTGATGACTTGTTTATTATCCCACAATCTTCTACCAGAATTGAAGAGGGTGAGTTGAATGTAGATGCCGATGCAAATGCGAAAGCGATTGCAAGAAACTTTGGTAAATTCTTGAATGTCAAGAAGACTAGCCGAGTCCTACTCAATCGATTCGTGGCTCTGGTAGCGTAAGTTGTTGTTTTTACAGGGGAAACCTAATCCCCTGTAAAGTGTAGGGTTATTGCAAATAATGCTTGTCTTTAATTGCGATTTAGGTAATAATTATGGATGTAACACTTGATTATGGAGAAAATGTGATGGCAAAAACCGATACCCTGTTCCGTGAACAGTTTGAAGCAAAGATGCACGAAATGCACCCAGATGTGCAAACTCGTGGTACTGTATCCCGTCCAGAATTGCTGGCTGTGATGCAAGCATT
>Ga0247723_1001776_pt1 | contig 12207 bp, 13 predicted proteins | sample MSEWelMarce5H_FC_FD_189079 | JGI IMG/M metagenome (GOLD analysis project Ga0247723, IMG submission 189079) | Subsurface sediment microbial communities from gas well in West Virginia, United States - MSEEL Well Study Marcellus 5H_FC | ecosystem: Environmental > Terrestrial > Deep subsurface >...
ATATGCTAAAGAACTCTTTTGATTTAAGAAATCAGATCAAAGTAGTTAATAATAGACAGCTCTATATTAAGAAACTACGCTATGTGAAAGAGAGGCTAGATGAAATACAAGTTCAGTCTGATAAGAGTTGTTAATCTTCTCTACATCATATATAATGATCTCTACACTCTAGAGCCAACCAAGAACAATATTGAACTAATAAAGAAAAAGATTGATATTGTAATAGATGCTTTAGAGAAACGCACGAGATTAATGGGAAGCCAGCAAGAATTTGTACGGAAGTTACCACTACTAAAGAAAAGGTTTGGTGTAGAACAATGATCTTAGCTCTTGACGTATCAACAAGCTGTACGGGAGTCGCAATCCAAGCATACGATGGCACCCTAATTGCCACCGAAGCAATAGACTTACGAAAGATTGAAAACATCTTTGATAAAGCAGAAGAAGTTAAGAAAGTAATTAAAAGATTACATAGCGCGTATAGATTCACCAACATCTTTATCGAAGAGCCTCTTAGCGTAATGGGTAGAGGAATGTCAACAGCCCATGTTCTTTTCTTGCTCAGCAAGTTCAACGGCATCGTATCTTGGTTGTGCTACGATACCATCGGCATCCAACCAAGATATCTTAAGGCAATGTCGGCCCGGAAGTCAATAGGAATCAAGGTCGAGAAGGGACAGAACGCAAAAGAGGTGGTCTTCAAGTTCCTACTTGACACAGAGCCTAGGTTCACTGTAGAGTATACTCCTAAAGGCAATCCCAAGCACGGAACCCTAGACCGTGCGGACGCTGTGGTTATTGCCAAGGCAGGGTTACTAGAATGTCAGAAGCCGCAAAGCTAGATCTACTTGAGGAAATCCTTGGAAGTTCGTACATCTCCGGTGGCGAACATTTATTTTTCTGTAAGAAGTGCGAACACCACAAGAAAAAACTATCAATCAACATTGAGAAGGACTGTTATAAGTGCTGGATCTGCGACTATAGCGGCAAGACCTTGCGCCGTCTAGTCTATCGATATGGCTCATTCCAGCAACAACGACGTTGGAACGAACTATGTGGCGTAGTAGAGATTGCAGACTTTGCAAAGATTTTTGAAAGAGATGAGGATAAGGTTTCGGAACCTGTATTAACTCCTCTACCAGATGAATTTATTTCACTGTGCAACAAAGACCAGTCTTTGATATCCCTCGCAGCAAGACGTTATCTACGAGAGCGTGGTCTATCAAAAGAAGATATCCAATTCTGGAAGGTTGGATATTGTGTGTCTGGTGAATATGCTGGGCGTGTTGTTGTCCCGTCATTCAACATGGATGGCAAAGTAAACTACTATATCGGAAGAACATACGATAATAATTGGCGTAAATACCTAAACCCATCAGTCGGTAAGGATTTTATCTTTAATGAACTCTATATTGATTGGACTAGTGATATTACTATTGTTGAGGGCGTGTTTGATGCTATCAAAGCCAGAAACGCTATTCCAATTCTCGGTTCAACTCTTAGAGAGAATTCTAGGCTGTTCAGAGAAGTCATCAAGAATGATCCAGCAATCTACATTGCACTTGATCCAGATGCAGAAAAGAAAGCCGAAAGACTAATTACTTCACTATTGAACTATGGCGTAGAAGTCTACAAAGTACCAATTCCTAATGGAATCGACGTTGGAGATATGACGCATGAAGAGTTCCAACAACTAAAGAAACAATCTGTCCTGATTAAGAACACAGATTACTTTCTTCTAAGTAAAATTATGGGGATATAATATGAAAATTACACGCGATCTATTAAAAGAAATGATCTCAAAAGAAATGAAAATGATTCGTATTGATGAGATGGAAGACATGGATACAATGTCTTCAGAGGAACCCGGTTCTGGCTATGAAGATGACGCTATGTCTGGTCCAGCTATGTCAGATGAAGAAATCCAAGCCAAGATCGAGAAGATGAAAGCAGATCTAGAGCAACTAGAAGCTGCTTGGGCCAGCAGAAAGTAGTTGCCAGCCAGCAAGCCTATGCTATACTAGCCGCAGTCGAATACTGCGGCTATTTTTTTAGGAGTATTAATGCGTTTAGGACACATTTCTGACACACATATCATGTTAACAAAGTATCACGATGAGTATCGTGAGGTATTTAGCAAGATCTATGCAACTCTAAAAGAAGAAAAGGTGGATTATATCATCCACACAGGAGATCTCTTCCATAGCAAGCTCCAGCTTTCACCAGAGGCTGTTACATTAGCTGTAGACTTCCTAAAGAACCTATCTGATATCGCACCAGTTTATATTATTGCTGGTAATCATGATACAAATCTGCGTAATAACACACGCCTAGACTCAATTACCCCAATTGTTGATGCAATTAGCAGTGATAGAGTTACATATTTGCGTAAATCTGGCGAGTATAAGCTAACTGATACTACAACACTAAATGTACTAAGTATCTTTGATGAGGCTGGATGGGTTAAGCCAAGTGATCCAATAAAAATTAACATTGCTCTTTATCATGGCTGCATCGCTGGTAGCAAAACGGATGCAGAGTATGTCCTAAGAGAAGGTGACCATGACATTTCTATCTTTGAAGGACACGATTACGCACTTCTTGGAGATATTCATAGAGCAAATCAAGAGCTAGATACCGAAGGGCGTGTAACATACGCAGGATCTACAACCCAACAGAACTTTGGTGACTACGATAATAAAGGTATTCTCGTCTGGGATATCAAGAACAAGCAGGATTTTACCAAGAAACACTACGCATACGCTAATCCAAAGCCATTTGTTACTATTGTCTTGAATGAAGATGGCACTCTCCCAGTAAAACACATCAAAAAGAATGCCCGTGTTCGTATTATTGCAGAACATAACATCCCTCTAGATAAGATTCGCAAGTCAATCGACATCATTAGAACATCTTTCAAGCCAGATTCTGTAACATTTGTTAATAAAGCCAAGCTTTCTAAGACAATTGATAAGGATGGTACTCTACTAAACGAGAATCTTCGTGATTATGCGGTTCAAGAGAAGCTGATGCGTGAGTTTCTTTCTGAATACAACGTAGAAGAGTCTGTAATGCAGAAGGTATTCGACCTAAATAAGACATATTCTAAGCAGATCGAGGAAACAGAAGAGGTTAGCCGCAACGTAAAATGGAATATTAAGAGCCTAGAGTGGGATAATCTCTTCAATTATGGCGAAGGAAACCGTATTAACTTCGATAATCTAAGTGGTGTAGTTGGTATCTTTGGCAAAAACTTCAGCGGCAAGTCATCTATCATCGATTCTCTGTTATACTCTGTCTTTAATACAACAAGTAAGAACAACAGAAAGAACTTAAATGTCATTAATCAACAAAGAGATAGAGGTCGAGGTAAGGTTGAGGTAGATATTAATGGTACTTCATACATTATCGACCGTATTTCAGAGAAATACTCCCGCAAATCAAAGGGACAAGAGATCGTAGAGGCTAAAACAGATGTAACATTTACATCAAATAACCAAGATTTGACAGGAACAGAGAGAAACGATACAGATAAGGTTATCCGCAAATACTTTGGAACAGTGGATGACTTCTTTTTAACCTCTATGTCAACACAATTTGGTTATCTTAACTTCCTTTCAGAAGGTTCGACGAAGCGTAAAGAGATCCTAGCCAAGTTCCTAGACCTAGATATCTTTGAAAAGAAGCACAAACTAGCTAAAGAAGAATCTGCAACAACAAAAGCCATACTAAAGAAGTACGATGGACAGGATTACATCAAGTTAATCAGTACAGCAAGAACAGAAAACCTTAAGATCGAAGAAGATATCACCTCCCAGCAAAATCTAATGACAGAAGAAGGTAAGAAACTACAAGATTTAACCTTTAAAAAGGAAGAGCTTGAGAAACAACTGTCTGTTTTACCATCGGATATCTCAGAATACCCAAAAATTGTAGAAAAGATCAAAAAACTTAAGATTCTTTTACGAGAAAGCGAAGGTACTCTACAGAATTTAAATAAATCCATCGAAGAATACACAGAAAAGCTAGTAAAAATTGATGAATTTCTATCTAATTTTGACGAAAAGAAGCTTCAAGATGACAAAAAAGAGGCAGAAACCATTGATAAAAACCGCCAACTTAAGCTTGTAGAGCTTTTTGAGCTACAATCTAAGGACTCTGGTATCACAAAGAGGACAAAATTACTTGGTGAAGTACCATGCGGCACAGAGTTTTCACATTGTAAGTTCATTAAAGATGCTTGGGATGCAAAGAATTCTGCTGAAAGCGTAAAAAACTCACTTGTTTCTGTTGAAAAGGAAGTAGAAAAGCTTAATAAACAGTATGAAACCGTTGATTACGATACTGCAATTAATAATTTACAGAAAATTACAGCCTTACAAAAGAAAAAACTAGAGTTATCAAGTGCAAAGTTAACTGCATTATCAGATAAATCAAAGCTAGAAAGCACTATCAACAACGTTAAACTATCATTAGACTCTCTAGAAGCTCAAGAAAAACGCTATAAAGATAATATTGAGCTTATTAGCAACTATGATAATACGAAAATCTTGGTACAACAAAGTACCAAAGCGGTCGAAGAACAGAAAAACTATATCAAGATTCAAAATAACATACTGTCTAAGCTATTTGAACAGAGAGGTTCAACGCAGGAGAAGTTAAATGCCCTTACTAAAGAACAAGGAGAAGTCGAACAACTAAGAAAAGAGTATGCTGCGTATGATCTTTTCTTGAAATGTATGCACTCTAATGGTATCTCCTATGAGATTATTAAAAATAAACTGCCACAGATCAATGCAGAAATCGAGAAAACACTTGCAAGTATCGTAGATTTTAATATCTTCTTCGATAATGACGACGACAAGCTCGATATTATGATCAAACACCCAGCGTATGAGGCAAGACCTCTTGAAATGGGTTCTGGAGCAGAGAAAACTTTGGGGGCAACTGCAATTAGACTGGCACTTTTAAACATCACATCACTACCAAAGAGTGATATATTTGTGTTGGATGAGCCGGGAACAGCATTAGATGATGAAAACCTAGAGGGATTTATCAAGATTTTAGATATGGTAAAGCAGCATTTTAGAGTTGTGTTCCTTATTTCCCACTTAGATAAGCTAAAAGAGTCTGTAGACATGCAGATTACCATTGACAAGATTGGAGGTTTTGCGAACGTTTCAGTGTAGTCAACTATTTATAGAAATAAAGGAACTTCTATGGATAAAAAAGGCTATCTGGATATTGTTCAACAAAAATTGACATCCCGTAAGCTTCTTATTATGATCGTTTCAACGATCCTCATAGGATTCGGCAAGATCAGCGGCGACGAATGGACAGCAATTGCGCTGGGCTATGTCGGAGTCGAGGGTCTTGCCGATATTGCTACACGCTGGAAATTTGGAGCCAAACAATGAATTTACTTAAAAAATACTGGTGGTTAGTTCTTGGAGCTATTTTAGCTTTATTTGTTGTCACGAAAGGAAAAGAAGTGTATAATAAACTAAATCCACAGCCAACTCCAACATCAGAGGAAGTCAAAACTCAGGTTGAAAAGAATACAGAAGAAGCCAAAAAACAAATTGAGCAAGTAAAGGCTGAAGAAGCCAAGAAAATTGAAGAGATCAAAGAAGAAAAGAAGACTGAGCAAGCAAAGCTAACAGAGGAAGCCAAGAAAGATCGCTCCAAGGTTGGCTCTAAGATTGCAAAAGAGCTTGGCGTTAAGTATCAAACTAAGAAGGGAAGTAAATAATGAAAAAACTTCTTAGTCTATTTGTGCTTGTTTGTTTATTATCTCCTGTTGCTATGGCAGAAGAAGAAAAACACGAAGAACATCAAGGCGACGATCAAGTTTCTTTCACTTCAATTGATAAAGACGAACCATCACCTATTGATGGCTTTGTACTAGATGCCCCAACCATGATTGATATCTATTTAAAGAACAAGTATGACAAAAAAGAGTGTGAAACAAAGGTAGAATTCTTAAAAAAAGAGCATGAAATTCTTGTTGAACTAGAAAGAAAAAACAATAAGGCTCAGGTAGACTACTTACAGAGCAAAATCTCCAGCGAGGCAAAGCCAATTACGCTTGTCGCTACTGGTTTTCTTGTCGGAACAACACTATCAGTTGGTATATTTTACATTGCAACGCAAATTGTAAGATAGAGGAACGATGAAAAAAGATTTGAATTATATTGCAGCACTTGAAAAGGCAGTTGCAGAACAATATGGTGATTCCGCAACGATTAATCCAAGAAGCCTATGGACTGAAGAGCAAGAGCAAGAATATAAGTTGTATATGCAACAAATACTAAAGCAAGAGTTTGAGCGAGAACAAACAAAAGAGAAACTTATTGATGGAGAGATTGAAATCTCTAAAAATATTCTAAAGCATGAAGAGCAAAAAACATGCCCACTCTGTAATAAACTTCTCTTTAACCCAAAACACTCTTTGTATGTAAAAAAGTTTAAAGCATGTTTTTCATGCTATGTTACACACATAGAAGATAGAGAAGAAAGATGGTTGTCTGGATGGCGACCCAATCAGGAGAAAAAGTAATGGCAACAGTTATGGAGATAGTACAGCATATCTCGCAAGCCATCAGCGAGAAGCAACAGGGTGGTAAAACCTTTGGACTAAAGCGCGAAGAGCCAAAGGCATTATTTACCTTACACGATAGAAATGTAATGGATGGCTTTAATATTCAGTTCTGCGGAAATCAAATTATTTTAAAGTATCATGCAGAACACCCAATTACAGATATTCACAAGAAGAACTTTGACGTAGATGTTGAAAGAACCCTAGCAGAAATTGTCAAACACCTAAAAGAAAATTACAAGGCTTATGCCAAAGAGGCTCTACAGCTAAAAGAGTCTGGTGAAACAAAGATCCTTGTCCAGACTGCAAACCGCAGATCAGCTTACGTTAATGCTATGAAAACATTTGAGGTTGGTAACTACGGAGATAGCGTTGTACCAGTATGCTCGCCTCAAGAACAAGAAGATAAATTAAGCTCAGCTATGAAGAAGTGGCTAGAGCTAGGAAAGAAGGGCAAGTAATCGTGTCATCGTTGAAGCTTACAAAAGAGGAGATCATCTCCGAGCTAAGGCGTTGCGGCAAAGACCCAACGTACTTCTTGAAGAATTATGGAAAAATTACACACCCCATCAAGGGTTTGATACCATTTAAAACATTTCCATTCCAAGATGTTCTATTAAAAGACTTCAACGATCATCGTTTCAACATTATTTTAAAATCACGCCAGCTTGGTATCTCAACGATATCAGCTGGCTATATTGCTTGGATGATATTATTCTATCGTGACAAAAACATTCTTGTCATGGCAACCAAGCAAGCCACAGCTGCAAACCTTGTAAAAAAGGTAAAGGCTATCATTAGCAACGTCCCAGATTGGATGCAGCTTGCTACAATTAAAATCGACAACAGACACTCATTGGAGCTATCAAATGGTTCGCAAATTAAAGCAGTTACAACATCTGCTGATGCTGGTCGTTCAGAAGCTCTATCCCTACTTGTCATAGACGAAGCTGCACACATTGACAACATGTATGAATTATGGACAGGTCTAGGACCAACCCTAGCAACAGGTGGTAGATGTATAGCACTATCATCTCCACTTGGAACTGGTAACTGGTTTCACAAGACATATGTTGAAGCAGAATCAAAAAAGAACGAATTCTATGCAACAAAGCTCATGTGGGATGTTCATCCAGAACGCAATCAAGAATGGTATGAACGAGAAACAAAAAACCTATCCCCAAGAGAGGTTGCACAAGAGTATCTTTGCTCATTTAATGCCTCTGGCGAGACTGTTATAGCCCCAGAATTCATAGACAGAATCAGAACAATCTGTAGAGATCCAGAAAGAAAGGAGTTTCTTGACGGAAATCTATATATCTGGAAGGATTTTGAGGATACTGGTACATATTTAATAACAGCTGACGTTGCCCGTGGTGATGGCAAGGATTATTCTGTATTCCATGTTCTTGAAACAAAAACAATGGAGCAGGTTGCTGAGTACCAAGGTAAGTTAGATCTTGATGGATTTACTGATCTACTTATTCAAACCGGCAACAGATACAATGGTTCAATGATTGTTGTGGAAAATAACAACATTGGTTACTCTGTCTTAATGAAACTTATTGAACGTGGATATAAAAATTTATACTATACACCAAGAAATGCAGATGCACTTGATGCTTTTACCGTTTCATCGAATGGAACAGCTGGTTTCTCAACAAGCGCAAAAACAAGACCACTAATTATTGCTAAGCTAGAAGAATATGTTCGTAACAAAACATTATCAGTTAATTCACTAAGAACCATAAGAGAACTTGAAACATTCGTGTGGCGAAATGGTCGTCCAGAAGCGCAAAGTGGATATAATGATGATTTAGTAATGTCTATGGCAATTGGCTGTTGGGTGAGAGATACTGCAATTATTAACAATGAAAGAAATTTAGAGTATTCTAAGGCATTCCTAAACGCTATAACTAAAAATAATTCATCTATGAATACCACAATTCCCGGTATGGCGCAGTATGAAAGGTCGCAGCGTTTACGAGATATTCAACAACAGTACAGCCAGTTTAGTTGGTTGTTTAAAGGTTAACGATGGCAGATCAGAAAAGAAATCCAAAAAACAATGAATCACCTTTGTTTAGAGGACTTACCAGACTATTCTCTGGACCTCTTGTAGATTTTAGAACACAAGCACAGCTAAAATTCCGCAGAAGGGATTTAGATAAGTTTAAATGGACATCTGCTAGCGGTCAAACATTTAAAAAGAAAAGCTATAATCCATATGATGTTATCCAATCTAACATCATGGTCAACCAAACACGCGCCGAGCGTTATACTGACTTTGATCAAATGGAATACTACCCAGAACTAGCGTCTGGTCTTGATATCTATGCTGATGAAATGACAACAAGCAACAAGTTTCGTCAGCTATTGCATATCGATTGCCCAAATGAAGAGATCCGTCAGATCCTTCATGGCTTGTTCTATGAAACATTGAACATCAAATCAAATTTATTTGGTTGGTGCCGTACTCTTTGCAAGTATGGTGATCTATTCCTTTACATCGATGTTGATGAAGATGTAGGTATTAAAGCTGTTAGAGGCTTGCCAACACAAGAAATTGAACGTCTAGAGGGTCAAGACAAGACAAATCCAAACTATGTGCAGTTCCAGTGGAACAGCGGTGGTATTACTTTTGAGTCTTGGCAGATTGCACACTTTAGAATCAACGGTCAAGACAAATATTCACCATATGGTACATCTGTATTAGAGCCAGCACGTCGTATTTGGCGTCAGCTACAGCTAATGGAAGATGCCATGATGGCATATCGCGTTGTCCGCGCACCAGAACGTCGTGTATTCTATATTGACACAGGTAATATCGCCCCTCAAGACGTTGAACAATACATGCAAAAGGTTATGACTCAAATGAAGCGTAACCAGATTGTTGATCCCACTACTGGTCGTATTGATTTACGCTACAACCCAATGAGCGTTGAGGAAGATTATTATATTCCTATTCGTGGTGCTGGTAGCGGAACAAAGATTGACAGCTTAAAGGGCGGTGATTTTACTGGCGTTATCGATGATATCAAATATTTAAGAGATAAACTCTTCTCTGCTATCAAGATTCCACAGTCTTATCTATCAAGAGGCGACCAAGGTAGTGATGATAAGGCTACTTTAGCTCAAAAAGATATCCGTTTTGCAAGAACAATTCAAAGATTGCAACGCACAATGGTATCTGAACTACAAAAAATCGCCTATGTTCATCTATATACTCTAGGTTTCCGCAATAAAGATCTTATTAGCTTTGAATTAGCACTAAATAATCCTTCAAAGATTGCCGACCTACAAGAAATTGAGCATCTAAAAGCACAAATTGAAGTCGCTAAAGGCTCAAAAGAAGCAGGATTTAGCAGCCGTTGGGCTTATGAGAACATCTTTCATATGTCAGATGAAGAGATTATTCGCATCCAACGTGAAAGATTCTATGATAAATATTTAGAAAAGCAGCTTGAAGAAGCAATGGTAGGTGAAGAAGGCGGTATGGGTGGGGATCTTGATCTTGGAATGGGCGCAGAGGGTGCTGGCGGCGATGAAAGCCCCGCTGCCGCAGCCGAGCAACCAGCCAGCCAAACAACAGAAAAGGTTCCCCTATTAGCACAACCAGAAGCAGGGGCAGAAACAGGAACAACACCAGAAACCGCACCAGCTAGAAGACCAGATGGATCATACGATTCTGGCAATGGCAAGTTTTATAAAAAAGTTGAATACAATAAGAGTAAAGCTGGTGCTAGAGAGCGTTCAAATGCTGCCAAATGGTCAGCCGAAACCGCTTCAAACACCAAAAGAAATGTTTTTAAAGGTAAATCTGCTTTAGATACACTATCAGCTGGTATCGCAGAGCATGAAGACCGCGAAGATAGAAGACAGCAAGAATATTTATTGAAAGAAACCCAGCAACTTCTTAAAACACTTGATGCAAAATTTGGCAACAAAGGGGATGAGTAATGGACAATTTTAAGCATAATAAAAAGCGCAACACCGCTTTTGTTTATGAGGCTCTAACGAGGGAGCTTACGAAAGCCATCGTTAAGAAAGATAGCAATCGTAAAGAGATTGTCTTTTCTATTCTGCGAGAACACTTTAAAAATGGAACAGTTCTTAGACAAGAACTAGATTTGTATAAAACTGTTCTTGCTACAGGCATCGATAAGGATACTGCTACTCAATATCTATCAGAGGCAAAGCTAAGACACACAGGTATTGATAAGCAACAGCTGTTTAACGAACAAACAAAGCTTATCAATAAGATTAATATGGCTTTAGCACCAACATTTTTTGATACATTTGTCCCAAATTATAAAAATCTAGCCACAGTCTACCAAATTTTTCACAACAGCACAAACATCAAAGAAAAGATTATCCTAGAGCAGAAAGTTATCGTCTTAATGACCGAGCAAGAGACTGCCAAGAAAGAAATGCAGTCAGTTGATGCGCTTGTTGTTAAAACATTCCTTAAGAAGTATAATGAGAAATATGCTACAGCTCTACTAGAAGAACAAAAAATGCTGATGAACCAGTATGTTATGTCGTTTGCTGGTGATGGTTTGAGTTTTAAAATCTATCTTAATGAAGAAATCGCTCGTCTTAAAGATACAATGACTGAATGTATGAATCTTGAAGAAGTTAAAAGCGATGAATTTATGCTAAACAAATCAAAAGAAGTTATGTTATTCCTAGAATCCTTCCGCTCTCACAAGCTAGAAGAGATGATGACAACAAAGAATATCGAATCACTTATGCAAATCCAGAACTTTGTAAAGGAGGCACAAAAGAATGATTAAAGTTGTCATCAAAGACTCTATTAAACAAGGCGAGATGAAAGAAGTACAGGTTGAACGTACATTATCTGGCGATTACATCCTCACAGAACATCCAGAGATCGATGTAGTTGTTATGCCAGAGAAGTCAAAGGTTGTTGTATTACCAAAAACCGATCAAACAGACTATGTTTATAAAATTCAAGATAGACTCTTGGGATATCTCACAAAGCGAGGCGTATTAGACCTTGGAAGCATTAAGGCTGGAACTATTCATGGTGCGCTAGAGGGTACATACCCCAAAGAACCACCAGAAGGCGAAAATCCATTACAGGTCGTAGTGTTTAATGTCGCCCAGTTTATCGAAGATCAACGTCCTATCTATACATTCCACAAGGAATATGAACAAGAACTAGAGAAACAACTCACTATGCCAGACAGAGAGGATTCAACAGATCTTGGAGAGATTCCTCAAGATACATTTAAAGGAAGTATTCCAAAGACTGGCTTCCCAACTCGCGGAATTTATCGCTACAACTACTAAAAATGTTAAATTTACTATTGTTTATACTTGCTTGTTTTGGTTTTACTCAGATAGCTGTGTATGGTAAGATATTTGAACCAGTACGCCCATCGCATCACCTGTTTCATTGCACTATGTGTATGGGTTTCTGGGTAGGAATAGTAACAAATTTATTGTTTTGTTCTGTAGACATAGCACTATTTAGTAACATAATCGTAGGAAGTTTTCTTTGCGGTTGTATATCGTCTGGTGTAAGTTACGCTCTTTGCAGTCTTTTTGGTGATAATGGAATTAACATTAAAACTAGTTAAGAT
>Ga0247723_1001777_pt1 | contig 12204 bp, 10 predicted proteins | sample MSEWelMarce5H_FC_FD_189079 | JGI IMG/M metagenome (GOLD analysis project Ga0247723, IMG submission 189079) | Subsurface sediment microbial communities from gas well in West Virginia, United States - MSEEL Well Study Marcellus 5H_FC | ecosystem: Environmental > Terrestrial > Deep subsurface >...
CTGATAAAGATGGTGTTAAAAAAATGCACCAGAAAAGCTAAAGCTTTGTCCAAAAGTTCTTCTGCGTCCTCTGCAAAAAAGACACTAAAAAAACCAAGATGCCCAAAGGGCCAACAACGCAATAAAAAAACGGGAGAATGTGAACCAAACAAGTAATTTATTCTTCCAAAAATTTATCCATATCAAAATTCTCGGCTTTACATTTGGCTTTCTCTTCTTCCAATTGCAATCGTTCTCTCTCAACATCGGCTTTCATTGCAGATATTTTTTGTTTTGCAATGGAGAGAAGGTTTTTTTGTTCATTTAGTTTCGCTTTCTCTTCTTCAATGGCCAACTTTTCGGCGTCCACTTGCCGAATTTGCTCCTCCAAACCGCGATAATAATCTATTTTCGCGGTATTTTCATTAATCAATTGTTTAAGATGTTCTTTTTGTTTTTGGATTTCTTCATATTCTCTCTTGCAAACACTTTCAAACTCACTGCAGTTTTGTTTGAAATACTCCGGATGTTCATTGTATATTTTTAACATACCATGAATGCAACTATAGTCGTCCTTGATTTGAAAATGTTTGAGCGCAAACAGCATATCGGTTGGAAACAAATGGTTACAAAATTCGTAATTATCGGTCGCACCCGGCCAGCTATTGATGGTTTGGATTATTATAAAATTTTTGAACACGTAAAATCTCCGGCGTTGTTGATTATTATGCGATTCTCGCACCGGGTCCAGAACAAAACACTTACCCGTATTTTCCTCAATGGTTTTTATATTTAAATTATAAGTGGTCCTTAAACTAGAATTGTGCCCAATTTGGGTCTGCAGAGAAGCAATGCATTTTTTGCCGATATCACCTGGGTCAATGTCAAACAAAACTGCTTCATGGTTGTCAAACGACCGGTTGTAAAAACTGCCGATTTTGTCAGTCATCGTTTTCTCTACAGTGGCTTTCATAATTGTTTGGAACTCCTTGGTCTTGCTTTCCATGAAGGAAGTAATGGCTTCTCTCCATTCGGAGTTCTCAGAGTTCAAAATCTCAGTTAATATAACGCTATTGGATGACATTTTTTGTATTTTGGTTTGCAATGTTTAACTATTTTTTTTTCAATTTTTTGAAAATAAACCATATAAAAGTTTAAAATTATAAAACATAATAAATGACAAAAGTTGCATTCATAACTGGAATAACCGGCCAAGATGGCTCCTATTTGGCCGAGCTGTTGTTGGAAAAGAACTACCAGGTTTGGGGCATCATTCGCAGGTCATCGAATATAATGACCAGCAGAATTGACCACATTTTCGATAAATTAACGCTAAGATATGGCGACCTAACCGATAGTTCAAACATTTTAAATGTGCTGACCAATATTAAAAACACATATCCGGACATAGAGAGACTGGAAGTATACAATTTGGGTGCGATGAGTCACGTAAAAATCTCATTTGAAATGCCCGAATATACTTGCGACGTCGATGCAATGGGCACTGTAAGGTTGCTCGAAGCCATTCGCACATGTGGTATTCCATTGAATCAGATTCGGTTTTACCAAGCGTCCACCTCCGAAATGTTTGGAAAGGTCCAGGAGATTCCACAGAGAGAAACAACGCCATTTTATCCGAGGTCGCCCTATGGTGTTGCCAAGTTATACAGCCATTGGATAACCAAAAATTACCGGGAATCCTATGGAATGTATGCGTGTTCCGGCATTCTTTTCAACCATGAGTCTCCACGCCGCGGGCATAATTTCGTAACAAGGAAGATAACGATTGCATTGGGGAATATTTTAAAGGGGAAACAGGAGAGACTTGTCCTTGGAAATATACATTCCATGAGAGACTGGGGACACGCCAAAGATTATGTCAACGGGATGTATTTGATGTTGCAACAAGATAAACCAGACGATTACATTCTCTCCACAAATGAGTATCACAGTGTGAAAGAATTTGTGGAGAAATCGTTCAAACTGAGTGGGTTCGATATTGGATGGCGCGGCGAAGGCGTGGATGAGGTGGGGTATGACGTGAACACGGGGAGAGAACTGGTTTCAATTTCGGAAAAATATTTCAGACCGGCGGAGGTGGAAGAATTGCTGGGCGACAGCACAAAAGCGCGCACAGAACTCGGTTGGAAACCGAAATATACATTTGATGAATTGGTGAGAGAAATGGTAGAAAGCGATTGTTGAATAACCATTAAAAAGATATAAATACCTTTTACACAAAGTATTTATACTATGTTCCGTATAAGTAGACGATTTTTCTCTCATTGCAGAGTAAATAATGCAGAGAACATTGAACGAAGGCTGAAAAATATTGAAGACATTTCAAACAGTCTTTTTATATTGAGCATATCATCTTCGATTGCATCTTGTGTTTTGATGTTAAAAAAATAAAAAGGCTTTATTTATCTATAATACTAATATGGATTTTGTCATCGCTTATGGTGCTAGCGCTTATGGTGCTAGCGCTTATGCCATGCGCTTTGCATTCCTTGGTCCGCTTATGCGAAGCCAAAGCCTTCTTGGACTGCGTCGTGAACCGGTTGCACACATCGCACGTATACGTGATTTGGTCCGAACTGGAGAGAAATCTCTCGAGAGAAGGAAACGAAATGGTTTTTATTTCGTCAATGATTTTCTTTTGACAATCCTTGACCACATTGATGACAGCTTCCTTTTGTGCAACAAACCGGGCGAATTCCGCGTTGATTTCCGCCATGACTTCTTTGGATACCGTCTTTTCTTCTTTCTCTACAGATGTGTCTTTCAATTTCTCCGACAAAGTATCAATGATATCCACGGCAATTTGGATTTTATACTGCGAGTAATCCACATTGTGCACATAAACCAACACTTTGCCCTTTTTGATATCGATGTGGTAGTTTTTCTTGGACGCGATTCCTGTGTTTTGAGAGAGAATGATGCCGTGCATTCCCTGTTTCTCACAATCACCGATGAATTTATTGACTTCTTCTGCAGAGACGTTGTCGGCATAATCCTTGTTTTCAAAAATGATGCTGTCCTTACTTTCTCTCTTGACAACTAAGTCACCCGTGTGAACCATCTTGGAACTGTCGACGATTTCCGCGGTGGGAAACATCTGGATAATGACCTTGTGCAACAGGTTTTCGGAGAATTTGCCTTTCAGACTGCTGTTATTCTTATACTTGTTTAAGAAATCTTCCAAATTGGTGAGCATTTTCTCTTGGGTTTCCTGTTGTTTGTTAATATTTTTGTTGATTCTCTCATCGTTCATGGAGAGAACTTGCAGAATGGGTGTCTGTATGGATTGCATCATGCGGTCGTATTTGGTGTCGAAATTCGCTAAGAAAACGTCGAGCTTTAAAGTGCCTGCACCCATGGTTTTTATCTCGTCGTTGTAAAACCGCTGGATATCGTCGTGCAATTGTTTAACCACTTGATTATTTCCCTCGGGGACAATCTGATTTAATACCACACATGTCTTCTCTACAACCTGGGAAGTAATGAGAGAAACGGTGTCCAGATTAATTTGGTTCAAAAGTGTGGCTCCGCTTTTCTCCAAAATGGGTTTCATCTCGTCCACATATTCTCTCTTGATATCGAGCATTTTGAGATGAAGGTCGCTGGAAACCCGGGCCAAATTGGCGTTGATGAGTTGCAAACTGGAGCTGAGCTCGGCCATTCGCACACGGTTTTCCAAACATTCAGACAGAATTTGGGAGCCAATGGATTTGTTGATGGTGGCAGTGGCATCTTGAAGAACGTTTTCAAAGAGGTCAATGCAGAGAAGATTGATTTGCTCAAAATCCAGGGATTTATGGGTGGTGTAAAAATCGTAGATTCGTTTATTATTGGTGCAGAGTTGGTAAGCCATTTGATTTGATTAATAATAAATGGAGAGAAAGCTTTATATCATTGGATAAATGAAATGGATAAATGAAATGGATAAATGAAATGGATAAATGAAATGGATAAATGAAATGGATAAATGAAATGAGGCGGAATGAAATGTCCGAATGATTTTGATGATGATGAATAAATATATTGCCAATATATAATGGAATCCAGAACATACAAATTGGAACAAGGAACCATCCTGTATCGCGGAGATACCCCTTATTTTTTGAATAATGGGTCAAACATGGAAAGAAACGGAGAACGAACAATTTTACCATCAGATGAATTGGTATTGGAGAATAAACCGACTTTTTTCGCACTTGAACCAGATGATGTACATCAATATGGCATAATATATGGGTGGAAGGTCCCCGAGACAGTTGAGTTGCCCTTACTCAATAATCACGAAGTAATGACCGAAATCTATAATCGTGCGCCTCAAGATGTTCAGCAAGTAATGAGAGAAAACTATGGATACAGACCAGATGGATTTGCAGACCGTGTTTCCTATTTTGAGAAAGATATCATATTTTACCAATATTTATGCGAACAAGGATATCCAGGGTATGCATCATACGATTTAGAAGAAGGCGACCTAACTTCACTTGAGATTATGGTGTGCAATCCCACTGGATATATGTGCGAAGGAATATTTTTTCCAAATGCCGTGAAAGACCAAGATTTGTATATTCGTAATCAAATCCAAAAATATTATGAGCGTGTTAATCCAAATGGAAACCAAAAAAAGAAGAAAGCAAAGGTGGCTGAGTCGCCTGAAAAAGGACAGGGTTGGTCACCGGTGAAAGGACGTGAGTCACCCGTGAAGGGACGTGGATTGTTTGACGAAACACCTGAGAAAGATAATACAAAAAGAGACTTGTTTAGTGCGTTTGGTTTACCCGATAATGTATTTAAAACACCAGAGAAAGATAATACAAAAAGAGACTTGTTTGGTTCACCCGATGGTTCACCCGATAATGTATTTAAAACACCAGAAAAAAAAGGTGGGTCTAAAAAAAATAAAAAAAGAAAAACTCGCCGTCGTGGTGTAATTCATTCTTCTAGAAATTCCAAATCACACCCGCACAACAATTCATAACTGGTCTCATAATCTGAGCTCCATTCATCGCCGTCATCTAAGAAATCAATGTCTATATTATCTTCATCGATTTCTTCCTTCTCTTCCTCGGTAAAATCATCCATGTTTATAATCTCGTGCCAGCAATCGCACCCTTCCATTTCATCTGGAACAAATGAATAATTATTCAATAGAATTGTATCCATCTTGAGTATTTCGGCTTTCTCTGCATCATCCAGTTCTATTTCGATTCGAAAACACCGATACATATTCGATACTTTGAGTGTGACGGATTTGCCGGTTTTCAAAGTTCGGGTCCAAGTTTGGGTTTCCGTTAATGATTTATTGTAGTGGGGTATCAAGCTGTATTTTGTCATTGTTTATAATTATTGTGTGTTTATAATTATAAATTTCCGAATATTTTTCAATTTTATGTTGCATTTGTGCTAAGAATAACATGTTTTTTATTATGTGCTACAAGTAAAATTGAAATATATATATATATATTTATTAATCACAAGAGAACATAAATATTCAAAAAAATGAACTATTCCAAAAAAACAATTCCAGAACTCAAGGCAATATGCAAAGAACGCAAAATCAAAGGTATATCTGGTAAAAAAAAACAAGCACTTATAGAACTGATAATGCAAAATGAAGGGGGTAAAACTGATGTAAAAGTTGAACTATCCGTAAAAGTTGCAAGAAAAGAGGTTCAAGCACACGGTTTCTCGTGGGAAAAGGAAACAATAACAAATATATATCACGCAACCAATGAAGAACTAAAAGAAATCAAATACACTGGTAAGACGGATTTACCTGCAAAATTCAATCGGCTTGATAATTGCGATATATCTGTAAAAACAACGGGTAGTAAAAATGCAGTCTGCATGGGAGATTGTTTGCGCGTGTTTGATGCTATGGGTAGCGGAAAACCGATTCACATGGTTGTCATTCATTATATCCAAGATGATACAACCAATCAAAAAAAGGTTACAAACATTATAGAGATAGATTTAACCAATTCGCGTGATTTACTATTTGGAACACTAACTCGTTCTCAAATAGAAGACATTGATAAGGCAGTTAAGTCTGTCCCCCAGAAAAGGAAACCAACCGAAGAAGAATATAAAAAAATGTATTCTATACGGGATTCTATGCAGGAATTATCTGGGGCGATTCATCTTGATATAAAATGCAACAGCACCCAGAGCAGACTTCAATGCTCATTCAATCATTTCCAACAATTTATTGAGAAAAATCCATCAAAAATAATTGCAAAAAGCGATACCAATGAATTTCGCGGCGGTTCAATTTCTTCTCATATTGCATCTTCCCGTCGCGTTTTCAAAAAGAAACCGACTGTATAATATCATTAATGACGACATTCGCTTCGGACATTGAGAGACTGCGAGGTCCAACCGTATTGCTGGGAAATGTATGATTGTTTGTTTTTTTTACAATCGTATCTACATAAGATACTAGGTCATCGTTGAGTTTTATGAAATTATGACACTGCGCGTTATATTCTTTCCCGTCGTTTTTATAACATTTGCCTGCGAGACCGCCGACACGTCGAAATGCAATATGATATTTTTCAGTTGGTTTTACATATTCAAACCTATGCGGATTTATTTTTTCTTCCTTTTTTCTATCTGTGTCGGATTTCTGCCATATTTGAAATACACACGGAACATCATATTTTGAACCATTTATTACGAATGAGTCTTTTTCAAGTTCTACGGACTGAATCATATGAAATTTCAATTCAAATGCATTAAACATACTTGGTTTTGTGAATGATTTCGGAAGGATGAATGCTATTATTTTTGCAAACTCGCAACTTTTTGAAATGAATGCTTTTGCCAATGAGGATTGTCTTCCAAAGGGAGGATTGCCGAATACGATGATATCTGTGTTGGGTGGCGGGCTCCATTCCAAGTAATCTTGTTTGATTATATCTTTGGCTTTTGGTTCCAAGTCCACACCCACCTTTTGAAAAGAAGGGGGTATATTATGTAGGAAAGCCCCATTGCCGGCGGATGGTTCTACCCACAAATAATCACTTGTAAAAGGCAATAAATCAATAACACGCTGAATGCATAATTTCGCAACGCTTTCATTTGTGTAAAACTGGTCTTTATTGTTTGTTCTAAATTTTCCGGTGTCTTGTTTTTGAGAAGCATTATAACTATTTATCAATTCGAGTATTCCATCTCGTTTTTTTCTACTGTATCCTTTGATGTTATTCTCCTTACAAATTGCAATCAGTTCATCTCGCGTTTTATTTGAATAGTCCATTTGATTTATTGTTATAATTATACTGTTAATATATTTATTTATTTCAATTTTATAATTGAATTGCGACGAAACGTCGCGCCTACGTTGTAATAAATTGGCGAGGATATAATACGACATCGCTGTCTCTGTTGCAAGAAGGTGCTTATCTCGAACACCAATTTTTTAGGTTGGTCACGTTTTGAGCGAGAAGAACGGCGGGACCCACGAAATAAACAATTTACGACCGATTTGTTTTGCATGTAGGCAAAATGCAAAATTGAACTCTTTTTGCATTTTTAGTCAAATCATATAAATAGACAAAAAATATTAATATACTAAATAAATGGCAGGCACAATTTACATACGTGACAATCAATGGTTCAGCCAACTTGGTTTATATAAAGTAGGAAAAGCGAGTTGTGCAAAAGACCGCAGTTCAACCTATTTGACAAGTGAACCGATACCTGGTAAATATGTCATGGTCGTAGAAGTCGGTGACAAAATGGACATTGTTGATAAACTTATGAAAAAATATTTCAAGACATATCAAAAATATTTTGGCGGAGGGACAGAATATTACGATAGATGCATTGAACAATTATTGGAACCGTTTATAAAATCACTTAATATTGAATATCGCGTTTTATCAAAACCTGAAATTGACACAATGGAAAGAACGGAACGATTCAACGAGAGAAAAGAACAATTCAAAGAAAATAAAAAACATCTAGTAAAAATGATCCATAATTTTAGAGCAAAACACGAAATGGAAAAACAATTCTTCGCAACATTTCTTCCAAATAAACCGCCAAGAAGAATCCAAATTGAACTTTGGCACATATTCAAACAGGTGTGTGCCCAGGAGGAAAAATACAGAGGCATCGTTCAATGGGCGACCGGGACAGGCAAGACAATCGCAACGCTCATTCTCTTTGTTTTAAGTGCAACCGCTCACATAAAAAAGGGAAAAATATTCAGAGGTCTGATGATTGCGCCGAAAAATGATATTTTCGACACAATCATTCATCATATTCGCAAACTTAGCAACTGGGACATTGTCATTTGCGAAGGCCATAATGCCCAGCTCTCATCTTTGAAAATCCCGATTGATAAACACGTTTTAATAACAGCAACACATGCATCGTTAACTGACACCCAACAATGGTTGAAACTACCTCCAATAACACATTGTCACTACGATGAAGTGCATCGCATCACTGGAGATATGTTTTACAAAGCATTACAAGAAAACCTAGAAATATGGGACACTCAATATCTAACCGGTACATCAGCTACACCCAAAACCTGTATAATAAGCCAGCATAATAAAATCGCCGAATTGTTTGGAAATCCGCTTAATGTGCTCCACAAATGCGACGTGGACGAAGCCATTGCCGAAGGTTGGATTGCGCAACCCCGTTTCGGGGTGAATGTAATTTCAAAAGGAATAAGTAAAGAACAAATGATTCTTTCAGTTATCAACATTGTTCAGACATCAATCGCGGATAAACAGAGCCAGAAAAAATGGAGAGGTGGAAAAGTCATTGTATATATGCCACTAAGAACCGATATTTGCCAGGCGGTTATAGTCGCGAAAGAAATGATGCCCGAAGCAAAGATATATACTGCGGTCGAAGATGCGGAGGCATCCAATGATGACATGTTTGTATCGGATGAATCAGACGGCACTCCTCGCATCCTGTTTGCGTGCGAACGATATCGCGAAGGTTCGGATATCCATGGATTAGAAATGACAGTGGTCCTTATGGGAGACACCATTGGTGCAAACATTATTGTTCAAATTGCAGGCCGGGCTTTGCGCCAAGATTACGCGGGCAAAGAGGGTTGGTGTATTATAGTTCGCCCAAGTGAAGAAGGAACACACGAGGACGACGTATTTGACTCAATTATGTTGCAAATTGTGGATTTTATTGGCCAAGGAAGTAGTCCCGGACAAAGCAAAGTAAGAGAAATTGTGGAAAAATACTTTGGCCAAATGGCAATCAGTGGCAAGGTATATGATGTGGAAGAAACCGTACGTCGTATTCAAACCTTTTATGCCCGCAAGGCATTTGAACATGCCACACCAAAAGAGAAATACGAAGTGGTACGCAATTTAAATCGCGAAATGATGATTAAGACAAAGGACCAATACAACCAAAAGTCTGCTGAGCACGTCAAATACATAGAGAACCCGCGATTTTATTTCAAAGACCAGTGGGTTTCGTGGTACCACTATATCGGTATTGACACATCGGTGTTTCCGCAAACCAAGACAGAATGGATACAAAAATGCAAAGAGCTTGGAATATTGCGATGGCAAGATTACAAGGAAACCCATAAAAAAAACAACTTACCTGAAAATCCAGGCGAGATGTATGAAGATTACACAAACTGGGACAGGGAGGTTGGTACAGAAGATGATTATGTGTGGTGAATTTAAGCGCCGGGAATCAATAGTTTAACAGCATCTTGTGCATTTTTTTTGTATTCGGCAATTTTTGCATGTTTGTGTTTAATCTCTTCAAATTCTGTTTGGAGTGTTTGTTGTTTGGCGAGTGGGGGCAGGGGGATTTCAAGATTTCTGAATGTATCCATATCCATATTCATCTGTGCAGTTGCCCTTCCACATTGATATATAATTTTCATATTTTGTATAAGCCAGTAATAAATGTATAAATCGTTTGTTTTTTCAGACACTCCATTCACAGTAAATCCAGAATCCAGAAGCCAATAATCTCCAAAAATAGTTTGGACGCAATTATGTTCTGATATTCCAAACCGACTAATTTTACAAGTAAAACCCTCTCTGTTTTTATTATCAGTTTTAAAAGTATCATCACCTCCACCATATACGGGATAGATTGTTCCAAGATTGTCCTTTTTGGTTATACGTTTTCCATGATTAATTTCACAAACCTCTCCCAACTTCACGCGAGGTTGTCCGCGACCCATTTCTTTAACAAAGAACATAACCTGCTTCTCGAGCATTTTGAGGGCTTGTTCTTCGTGATGAGCCAGTTGTGTGAACCCGTCAATAGATTCTACGATTTGTTGCTGACGTTCAAGGGAGGGGAGAGGGATTTGGAGAGATTTAAATGTTTCGATATCCATATTCATTTGTGCTGTCGCTCTACCACATTTATATACACATTTTTTATTTTCTATAAGCCAATTCCAAAGATATGAACTTACTGCTTTTCCTTCTTTTGCTGTAATAGTAAAACCCGAGTCCATAAGCCAATACTCTCCATGAATAATCTGAACACAATTATGCTCTGAAATTCCAAAGCGACTGACCTTACAAGTTATTCCGTCGCGATTCTTCTTATCTGTTCTAAAAGTATCATTCCCCCCGCCGTAGACTGGATACAATGTGCCAATATTGTCTTTCTTTGTAATCCGCTCCCCAAAATTAATTTCACAAATATCTCCCAACTTCACCATATCAAACCCCTCCACTTCCACAACACTTTGTGCCAAATATTGTTTATAATTGAGCGAATAATTCTTGGCTCTCAGTTCTTCCAAAGTTGCCTCTACCAGAACTTTCTCATCCAATCCGATGAACGAAATCTTCTCTGTTGCACCCACACCTTTTTGAAATACAATCATTGATGTCTTTGTGCCAGTATTAAGAAATGACCCTGATGCAATATCCACAACATACCAAATCTTGTATTCCTCTGCAATCTTCTTGCGCAAATCTACGCATTTCTTGGAAGCACCGAAGAAGAATCCCTGAGGAAGCACCAGACAACACACGCCACCATCCGCTGATAGTGTTGCCATTCCGAGTTGAACGCCCGCCGAAACTTTGTCGTCATCCTCTATTCCGACGCTCTGGATTTCCTGGTTCACATAAAATCGCTTTGTCTTGGTTCCGTCTTCCGCCTTCACGGTCTTAGAATATGCAAACTTGTATTCTTTTCCCTTTGTTTTGTCGCCCCCATATGGCGGGTTCATAAAAGAGTAATCCAGTGACAATCCAGGGAAGGGTGCTCCTGCTCCCGTAGTAATTGCGTCCGAAAATGAGTTTGAACTGCGAATATTCTGGTCACTGAATGGAATGCCAGTCAAAATGAGCATATTCAACAGGGTGGTTGTTACACTACTTGTGTTCATATCTTGGCAATAAATGGACTCGCAATCTTTTCGCCAGTCAACGTCTTGTAAATGAGTCTTGACTCCCTTCACATATTCGGCGGGAAACCCGCCGGTTCCGCAAAACCAGTCCGCAAATGTGCAAAGTGACCCATCGTCGCGACGCAACTTTTTTTTAATTTGAAAAGCCAATTTGAATGACAGCTTGCATATTTCGCGATTGGTGAAATACTGGCCTTCGTCCGACATTGTGCTCATACCACGACCAAGCATATACTCGAACACATCGCCCAATGTATCGGTTTCCTGCAATGTAGTGAGTGAAATTCGGTTGATTTGCTTGACAATTTCGGCGACAATATCACACTTCTGGATTTCGTGCGGTTTGAAGAATGGTTTTGTTTTTGGATTTAATCGAAAAGACGAGACGCCCCTTTTCACAGTATCAAATAAATCTTGTTCATTGCGTATGTTTGCAACATATGACCATCTACATTCTTGGGGAAGGCTGAGTGCATCTGCTTGTTGTTCAATGAGTCGGTATGCGAAGAAGAATGTCATATGCGCGAGGGCTGATTCCGGATTGAGACCGGCTTTATTCCACAGGAGATTGTGCAAATCTTCAAAGAATGACGGTAGCAGTGTTTTGTCGGTGATCTGGGATTTTGGCTGGATTGCTCTAACCACTTCTTGGATTTTCTCTTCAACCTTGTTCTCAATAATAGTGTGGATCATTGTGTTTTTGATGCAGTCGTTTTTTTTTGTTTTGTGGTCGTCGTATCCGCTTTTCTGTTTAAATGTTCTGGCACACTTTTCGCAAGTATAAATTGGCATTTTGTTATGTTATGTTATATAAATTGTTTTTA
>Ga0247723_1001778_pt1 | contig 12199 bp, 11 predicted proteins | sample MSEWelMarce5H_FC_FD_189079 | JGI IMG/M metagenome (GOLD analysis project Ga0247723, IMG submission 189079) | Subsurface sediment microbial communities from gas well in West Virginia, United States - MSEEL Well Study Marcellus 5H_FC | ecosystem: Environmental > Terrestrial > Deep subsurface >...
TTTTTTTTAACCAAAAACAAACACAGATGAAAAAAGCGATTTTATCGTTGTTTCTTTCAGTATCAGTTTTAATGGGATTTGGTCAAGTTACCACTTCTACTATTTCTGGTGTTGTTAAAAACGAAAAGCAAGAAGTGTTGGTTGGTGCTGTAATTCATGCAACACACACCCCAACAGGCACTGAGTACAAATCGATTACAAACAAGAATGGTGTTTATGTTTTACCTGCTGTAAGAGTAGGTGGGCCATATACAATTCATGCTTCGTATGTAGGATTTAGAAAAGGTGAAGAAAAGGATGTAAACACTCAATTAGGTGTAGCATCAAACGTAGATTTTAAATTAGTAAATGAAACAACTGCCTTAAAAGAAGTAGTTGTAACAGGTACTAAATCTGGTCTGTTCTCTAAAGAAAAAACAGGAGCAGCCCAACAGTTTACACGTAGAGAATTACAAAGCATTCCTATTACAGGTGCTAGAACAATCGAAGGTATTACTAAATACAATCCTTTCGGTAATGGTTCTTCATTTGGTGCTCAAGACTCTCGTATGAACAACTTTACAATCGATGGCTCTCAGTTCAACAACAACTTCGGTTTAGGTTCATCTGCATCAGCAGGTGGTAGAACAGGAGCAAGTGCTATTTCATTGGACGCGATTGATCAATTACAAGTTAACGTAGCACCATTTGACATTCGTCAATCTGGATTCACAGGTGCTGGTATTAACGCTGTAACAAGATCAGGTACAAATGAAATTGAAGGTAGTGTTTATCAAACACAACGTGATAACTCATCTCGTTATGTTGGTAATAATGCAAGAGGAGTAAAAATTACTCCATCTAAATTTGATGAGAAAGTACAAGGTTTCCGTTTAGGCGCCCCAATTATTAAGAACAAATTGTTTATTTTTGGTAACTACGAATCAATTGAAAGAACTGAACCAGGTACAACTTGGATTTCTACAGGTTCTCCATTAGCAGGTTCTCAAGTATCAAGACCAACTTTCCAACAATTAACTGATCTTTCTAAATTCATGAAAGACAAGTTTAATTACGAAACAGGTCCATTTGAAGGTTATTCTAATACAAACACATCTAAGAAATTCTTAGTACGTGTTGACTGGAATATTAATGCAAACAATAAGTTGACTGCTCGTTATGTACATCATAATTCTGAAGCACAAATTGGTGTTTCAAACTCACAATCAGCAGGTTTCGGTAACAGAACACAAAATATCAACGCAATGAGTTTCCAAAATAGTGGTTATACTATTCAGGATAACACTCGTTCAGCTGTATTAGAATTAAACTCTAAGTTATCAAATACATTATATAATAACTTAATTGTTTCTTATGATAAGCAAATTGAGAACAGAGGTTATATGTCTCAAATGTTCCCAACAATTGATATCTTACAATCCACTCCAACTCTTACATCAGTTGGTTTTGATCCATTCACTCCAGGAAACAAACTAGATTACTCTACAATTAATGTTACTAATAACTTAACAAAGTATTTAGGTAAACATACAATTGTAAGTGGTTTTAACTTTCAAAGTTATGAGTCTAATAACTTGTTCTTCCCTGCATCAAATGGTGTTTATATTTTCAATAGTTTAAATGATTTCTATACTGCGGCTAATCAATCAATTGCAAATGGTGGTAAACCATCTACACTTGCTCCTGCTCGTTTTCAATTCCGTTATTCGGCATTACCAGGAGCAGTTGAACCAATGCAAACTTTAAGATCTTATAGAACTGATTTATACTTACAAGATGAGTATAACGCAACTAGAGATTTAAAATTAACATTTGGTGTTAGAGCAAATATTATTGATTTTGAAAATACTGCTCTAGAAAACCCAGCAATCACTGCAATGACTTTTGCAAATGGTGAAAAATGGAATACAGGTGTGATGCCTAAAACACAAGTATTGTTTGAACCAAGATTAGGTTTCAACTACGATGTTAAAGGACAAAAGAAAACACAATTTAGAGGTGGTACTGGTTTATTTACAGGTCGTCCTCCTTATGTATTCTTATCTAACCAAATTGGTAATAATGGTGTGTTAACTGGATTTATTGATGTTAGTGGTGCTGCTGCAGCTCAATATGGTTTTACTGCAGATCCTAACAAATATTTTATCCCTTCAACTCCAACTTTACCATCTACATTTGATTTAGCATTAACAGATCCTAACTATAAGTTTCCACAAGTTTGGAAAACTAACTTAGCAGTTGATCAAAAGTTACCAATTTTCGGATTAGTAGCAAGTGCTGAATACTTATACAACAAAACACTTAACGCAGTTCATTATTACGAAGCTAACTTAAAGGCTCCAGTTGGAACTTTAGGTGGAGTAGATAATAGACCTCGTTTTGGTGGTTCTGATGCTACAGTAAGAGTAAATAATAGTGTTTCAAGAGCAGCAGTTCTTACAAGTAAGAATGGTGCGTTCCATGAATCATTAACATTAAAATTAGAGAAGCCATATCAAAAAGGTTTCTGGGGTTCATTCGCTTGGACAACTGCTAACTCAAAAGATTATATGAGTGCGGGTTCAATCGCAAGTGGTTCTTGGCAGTCAGCTCTATCAATTGCAGGTAATAATAATTTAGATTTATCATTTGCAGATGCATTTGTTAAAAATAGATTTGTAGGTTTATTAGGTTACAGAATTGAATATGGTTCTAAGTACGGTGGTGCTACAACAATCACTTTAGGTTATGTAGGCCAACAAGGTAATCCATTCTCATATATCGCAGCTGGCGATTTAAACGGTGATAGAGTAAACAATAATGATTTGATTTTTGTACCTAACAAAGGTTCAGATATTAAATTCTCATCATTAACAGTTGGAACTAAAGTTTATACTGAAGCTGAACAACAAGCAGCATTCGATAAGTTTATTGATCAAGACGAATACTTAAAAACTCGCCGTGGTCAATATGCTGAAAGAAATGGTGGTTTATTACCTTACTTACACAGATTCGATTTATCAGTAGCACAAGATGTGTTTATTAAGATTGGTGGTAAGAGAAATGCTTTCCAAATCAGAGCTGATATCTTGAACTTTGGTAACATGGTTGATAACAAGTTCGGTATATCTCAAAGAGCAACTGCTCCTCAAATCTTGAACTTTGTAAGCAGAGATGCTGTTACAAACGTACCAACATTTAGATTGGCAACTCAAAGATTAACAGATGGTACTACCATTTTAGCTAGAGATTCATATCAATACAATTCATCTGTATTTGATGTATGGTCTGCTCAGTTAGGTATCCGTTATATCTTCGGTAGATAGTATTATACTTTCTAATATTTATAGGTGGCTTGGCTTGTCCAGGTCACCTATTTATATTCACGTATGATTAAGTTACTAGATTTACTAAAAGAAGCGCAAGGCAAACCTAAAGCCATATTCATGGCGGGCCCTGCTGGTTCTGGTAAAACGTTTGTATCTGCGCAGTTAATACCGAAAAATTTGACTGTAATTAATGTCGATGACACCTATGAGGAACTGTTGAAAGCAGCAGGTTTAGGCATGAAAATCGCAGATTTCAACCAAGATCAATTGTCTCAAGCAGGCAAATTAATGGGCCAAGCTCAAAAAGCTACTAAAGAAAAATTTGCACAATTATCCGCTGAAAAGAAAGACATTATTATAGATGGCACTGGTGCCGCTAGTAAACCGTTATTAAAGAAAAAAGCTGAATTAGAAGAATTAGGCTACGACACAATGATGGTCATGATTTGGGTTTCACCTTATACATCATTAGAACGTAATGCTAGTCGTGATCGTGCATTAGCACCTTCTATTGTTGTTAAAACATGGGCTGGTGTAAATGCTAATATTGATACATATAAACAAGCATTTGGTGATAAATTTGTTTTAATTAACAATGATCCAAATGGTAAAGCAGAATACGATCCTGCTTACGCTAAAAAAACATTTTTCCAAACAGTAAAGGGTAGTGGCAAGGTTTATACACCAGACGAAAAAGCTAAACGCGATAAAGAAATAGTAGACTTAAATACTACTATAGCACAATTAGTAAAACAAACACCAGAATTTACATCTATAGAAGATGCTAAATCTAAAATAAACACATTTTTAAGATAATGAACTTAGGTAAATACATAGCAGAAGTACTATTAGAAACAGATAAAGCAACAATTGGTCTATTCCCAGGTGCTTTTAAACCCCCTCATAAAGGTCACTTTGAAGTAGTTAAACAATTATTACAAAAAGCAGATGAAGTAGTAGTATTAGTATCACCTAAAACTCGTGAAGGTGTTACTGCTGATGAAAGCGTTGAAATATGGGATTTGTATAAAACAATGTTAGATGGTTCTGTTGAAGTTAAAATAAGTGAAGAAAGTCCTATTAAAGAGGTTTATAATGTTGTTAGAGATAATCCTGATACTAATTTTATTTTAGCAGCAGGTAAAGGTGAAGTAGATCGTTTTAAAAGTGCATTACAATTTCCAAATGTAAAGGTATTTGATGCAGGTATAGCAGGTGAAGGTGTAAACGCTACAGGTTTAAGAACAGCATTAGCCGGTAAAAATTCAAATGAAGTTGAAAAGTTTATTCCTGCTGGTATTGATGTACAAGATTTTTTAATCGTACTTGAAAAACCATTAGCTGAAATTAATCATCAAACTACAGATGATACTTTTACAGCATTGGTAGCTAGAGAAGAAAGTGAAATTGAACGCACAGCAGAGGTATTTAATATTCCTTTAGAAGATTTAAAATACGCTTTTATAGCAGGTAGTATGGTTATACTATCAGATGACATTTGGTCTAAACTAGAAAATTCAGATTCATATGAAGTTACATCACTGAATGATGCTATTAAGGCAGCTAAAGGGTATGGTAAGAATTGGAAACCAACATTAGACGCTATTAAAAATGGTACTATAATTGACCCACCAATGATATTGAATTATGACCAAAATCGTTATTATTTAGTTGGTGGTAATACACGTTTAATGTTTTATAAAGCATTAGGTATAGAACCTAAAGTATTGTTAGCTACTATTGATTTACCTGATGAAAGAGCATTTTACTTAACTGAGGGTAGATTAAATGAAAGCCAAACAGCGACTATTGGTGAATTTATTAAATATTCAATTAAAAACTTGGAATTACAAAATCCTCCAAGTAACTTAACTTTATCTTACGACAATGATAAAGCTAAAGAAAAACGTAGTTTTGGTTATTTTGATCCAAGTAGTAAGAAAATTTGGGTTTACGTTAAAAATAGAAACATGGCTGACATATTAAGAACATTAGCACATGAACTAGTTCATCGTAAACAAGAAGAGGACGGCAGACTTACTCCTACTAGTGGTGAAACTGGTTCACCTATTGAGGATGAAGCAAATGCAATGGCAGGTGTATTATTAAGAAACTTTGGAAAAATAAACAACGGAATATACGAAAATAAAAAATAGTTATGTACACAATTTACTGCGACATGGACGGCGTTATTGCCGACTTTGAGAAGGGTTATGCTGAGTTAACAAACACAAAACCATCTAAATCATTTAACGGAAAACAAGAGTTTTGGAAACCTATATCGGATGCTGGTGCATCGTTTTGGGCTAATTTAGATTGGATGTCTGACGGACAAACATTATGGAATTATATTAAAAAATATAACCCATATATCCTTTCAGCTCCTTCTATGGATCCTTCATCTCGAGTAGGTAAAGATGCTTGGGTTAAAATGCATATGCCTGGTGAATATAGAAAATTATTATTATATCCAAGAGCACAAAAAATGTTATTTGCTGCTGAAGGGAAAATATTAATTGATGATATGGAGCAAACTATTAAAGAATGGAATAATGCAGGTGGTATTGGAATATTACATACATCAGCTGCTAATACAATAAAAGAACTTAAAAAATTAGGGTTATAATGGAAGAAAAAGAATCAAGGTTACAAAAAGATTTTAAACAACGCGATGTACAACGTATGCGTAATCTTATTACTAAGAATTATGGTGATAAGACCTCAGTACAATCGGGTTATACTAAACAACATATTGAACATAAAGAGGGTGATGTTTGGGAAGAAAATGGTAAAAATTGGACTATTAAAAATGGTCTTAAACAAACTATAACACGTTTAGATAGTATTAAAAAATCTTTATTATTACCTATTGTATGTCCTAGCTGTAATAAAGCTATGGCAAATATCAATTTAAATAAAAAGATGTGGCCACTACATGGTAAATGTTTTGATTGTGTTATTAATATGGAATCTGAATTAAAACGTACAGGTAAATTCGAAGAGTATCAACGCAACATGGTTCATTCTGGTATTAAAACCCATATTAAAGAAATGGAAGATTTATTATTAGAATTAGCTTTAGGCGCAAGTAAAGAATCATTTGTTACTGAAGCGGGCGATATTGAAGAATGGCGTGGTGGAAATATAGATACTACACAAATGATCGAAGATCTACAAGAATACATACAAAGTCTAAAAGATATAGTAGGGTACTAATATTTATAGTCATAACTCACTATAATTTTTTTTAATGGACAACGTTTGGTCAGTACTCATCACAGCAATTACAGTTTTAAGTGGTACATCAGCATTTAGATTTTATGAAAAGCGAGCACAACGCAAAGAACGCGATGACGAATTTATTCGCCATGACTGTAAAGACCGTATTGCTAAATTAGAAGCATTGCTAGAAAGATCATCACAAGAAAAAGATGAAATGCGTAAGCAAATTTTAGACCTAGTAGGTGAAGTTGCTGCATTGCGTACTGAAATTAAATACTTAACAGATAAACGTATTGGTAGTATATGATAAATCTATCAGAACTTGTATTAAAAGAAGGCCCTGCAGAATACCCAGCAGACCACCAACCAGGAATGCGCGTAACAAAAGGCGGTTCAATGTGTGCTAATTGTAAATTTTGGGTTGCTGAAGGTAATAAATGTAATAGCAAGTATTGGTTAACTTGGCATGATGGTAAAGCTGAAATACCTTATCCTGCTAATGAATATTGTTGTAATTGGTGGCTTCCAAAATAAAATATTATGATTAAATTATTAGAACTTCTAGAAGAAATAGAAGAATATGATGTAGAAAACGAACAAGACATAAGAGAATTTGTCAAGTTTATGGAATCATATCAACAAGAGCTTAACGAAGCTGATTGTCCATGTTTACTTGAAGCTAAGTATCAAGGTCGCACTGTACCATTAGGTAAACCAATGCGCGGTGATAGTAAGAAATTTAAGGTATATGTTAAAAACCCTAAAACAGGTAAAGTTGTAAAAGTTAACTTTGGTGCTAAAGGGATGAATATCAAGAAAAATAATCCTGTAAGACGTAAAGCCTTCAGAGCAAGACATAATTGTGCTAACCCAGGACCACGTACTAAAGCTAGATACTGGTCTTGTAGAAAATGGTAATATGATAAAATTAACTGAAATAGTACTTGATGCTTTAATGGAAAAAAAGCTATGCCCTAAAGGTAAAGCTTATTACAATCGTCGTAGAGCTGCTGGTGAAAAACCTTCAGCTTACCTTTCTGGTCGTGCTGTTAAAGTGTGTAAAGGATTAATGGAAGAAGATGATTTAGATATGCACGAATCACTTCGTGATTGGTTTAAAAAAGAAGATTGGGTTCGTATTGATACAGCAGGTAATATAACTGGTCCTTGTGGTACAATGAAAAAAGGTAAAGCAACAACTCGTTGTTTGCCTCGCGCTAAAGCAAATAGTTTAACTAAAGCAGAACGCGCTGCTACATCTCGTAAAAAAGTAGCTGGATCTAAAAAAGGTAAACAATTTGTACCTAATACAGATAAAGCAAAAGTAAAGTTTAATAAGTAATGAGACCAATAGATAAATTTATATTACACGTTGTACATAATTTGTTTCCTTTAAATGAATATTCTCAAGGGGAAATGAATAAATTAATGACTCAATTTAAAGATGAAGCAGACGATTTAAACATTAACATTTCAGATGAACAACTAAAAGCTTATATTACACGTTTTGATGCTTTAAAAAATTCACCTAAGATACAAGAAAAAGATTTACGTAAATATTCTCTAGGACAATTAATAAGATTAGTTACATCATCTAAAGGTGCTGAAGCTCCTGGTGAAGAAGAAGACAAAACACCAGATGTAGTTTATCAAGAAAATGGTGTTACTATTTGGAATGGTTCTAAAGAAGGTAATTGTATCAATTATGGTTCTGGTGAAAAATGGTGTATTACTAGAGGATCATATGGTAGTTACAGATATGATTCAAGTAAAGGATTTCCAACATTTTATTTAGCTAAAAACAATAATATATCTCAATCTGATAAAAATAGCTTTGTTGCTATTCAGGTTAGAGATAATCGTAGTGATGCTAGAAAGTATGTTTATACTGATAGATCAAACAGCCCATACGAATCTGAAGAAATGTCATTTGATCAATTAACTAATAGAGTTCCTTGGTTAAAAGATATTCCTAATTTAAGAAGTATTTTAAGGTATATTCCTTTATCAAGTAAGGAAAAAGCATCAAACGTTTATGAACGTAGTTCTATCTCTGTTAGAGAATGGAGTACCTTACCTTTTGAAACTAAAAAACAATACCTAGTAATCAGAGGACAAAGATCAAGAAATTTATTTGATGATGTAGATGAAAAAACTTTTGTTTCTGATTATCTTCCAAAATATCCACAAATTGCAGAATTTGTATCAATTACACCTGGTATTATTGATCCTATGGTATTGCTACAAAATTTAGATAAATTTTCAAATCAAGATAGAAGATCAATTACATCTAATCTTAGAGGAAAAATTAGTCCAAAACAACTCCCAGCAGATATTCTTTCATTTGATGTTAAAAAATTATTAACCGTTTTAGGTAAATGGGATTTAGATCAAAACGAAAGATTATATGTTACTAAAGATGGTTCTACTATTGTAAGATTAAAATTAGGTGATAATATATCTGTTGGTTTATATCAAGCAGAAGATGATTTCCCTAATATTAAACTAAACAAACGTACATCAAAATATTTACTTGACTACCCAGACTTAGACAAAATACCAGTACGAAATTTAATTAAATTAGTACAAGACGAAGTTATTGATAAGGATGTATTAGATAAAGTATTAGAACAAGCAAAAGCAGATCCTAATTCAGCTATTGTTGTGAAAGACAATATTATAATAGATTCTAACTCATTTGCTTCGTATAAAATAGCAGATGGTAAAATTGAACAAGTACCGTTTGATAATGAAGAAGTTCAAGCAATATTTGATGAACAAAAAGATAATGAAGGATTCCAACAAAATGCTCTTGCATTAATCAATGATAGGAATCGAATTCCTGAAAGTATAGATAAAGATGCTTTCTTATCAATATTAAGAGCAACTCCATTAGATAAGAGAATTGTTGAATACAACGGTGTTCCTAGCGTAGTATTAACTACTCAAAGTGAAGAACATCCAATTGTAGTTCAAAGTATTGAACGTGGCACTGGCTCATTCCAAATTTCAGGATGGTATGGGGATAATGGAAATTGGAGAGCAACAGGGGGAAGAGGTGGTTTTAGTAATGATCCTGAAGTATATAGATCAATATTTGCTTATTTAAGACAACAAGGTAAAACATTTACAGGTGAATTATTAGTTGATAGACTAAAGGCAGCTGTTAGAAATACTTATAGACCTCAAGGTATAGTCAAAGCTATTATACAAGCAGAACCACCATTAGAAGCAAATAGTAATTTTAAACCAGTAATATACCAAGATAAACCATATATTGTTAATGTAAGAAGCCCAAGAAATAGCTATGGTGTATCTGACGCTACAGGTAAATTAGTTCAAGCTAATATTCCAGCAGCAACAGCAGCTAGAATGTTAGGTACTGCAGCTCCAGCAGCAGTAGCTCAAGCAGCAGCAGGTAGAAGAGGTAGACCAGCAGGTCAACCAAATACTCCTCGCCCTGCAGCAGCTCCAGCAGCAGCCGGTGATATTAACGTTGCTCAAGAGATGGAAGCTATTGGTTTAGATACAGCATTTCTTCGTCTACCAAGACCTATTTTAAGAAAATTAAATGTTACTAATGCTTCTCGTGTTGCTCCAAATGGAGATAGAGGTGCTGCCCGTCGTAATAACCAATTAGGAGATAGAGGTACTGTAGGCAGAGTAATATCAGTTGGCAGTAGTAAAATCTATATTATTAGGTTAGCTAACCAACAAATAATAGCATCTATTAATGTACAACCAGGTAATAGTAACTATTTATTGTTTGGTAATGCTACTGGCAATACTGCTGTACCTTTAGGCTCACCATCAGACTTATTAGCAGCATTACAACAACGAGGATTGGCAGAACACCGTTCATATATTATGAATGAATATTTATCTAACTATCCTGAACATAAAAATGAAATTAAAGATTTATTAAAAAAACATTTAAACAAATAAAGATGAATATAAAATTATTACGTAAAATGGTTAGAGAAGTATTAGCTGAAGCTGGAACAGAAACTAAACCAACAACTGCTCCTCCAACTACAGCTCCTGGTAAACCAAAACCACGTCGCCCATTAGGAAATCCTGATGTTAAGCCTAATCCAAAGGCAATGAACGAAGAAGAAATGTTAAACAAAATTGTAGCAAGATTTAAAGCTAAAAAATAATGGCTAATATTACAGAAGTAGAATACGAAAAGATATTTTCACCTAAGACGCTTGCTTTATTAAAGCAAAAGTCAGGTGAATCTTTACGTTCAATGCTTGGTAGTAAGGATTTAATGACTGTATTGAGACAATCTCAAACAGTATTAAATGAAATAGTTGCTGCCGAAGATGGATATCGTGATGAATTAGAGATGGTAGCAGCACAAATGGTGACTGATGCTTACCCTATTGTTGACTATGCAAATATCAAAATTGATGCTAAAATAGTTGGCATGGATGATTTAGACATCCCTAACCCACCCCCTTCAGAAGATCCAACATTACCTGATTTTGGTGAAGATGATCCTGAAAAATTAAAAGCTAAACGTCGTATTATTAATGGTATTACTCAAGGTGCTTCTATTAGAGGTGCATTTGGATTCTTGTTATTTAAAGAATATATAGACGATATCAATCCTGAATTAGTAGGTAAATATAATGAAATATTAAAGTTAGCATTTGGGATATATGATGATGAAAATGCTATTGCAATGATGTTAGCTGCATTAGCACAAGGTCAAAAGATGCAAGGTGGTGAAAGTGAGATGGAATATGATGAAGAAAATGAGCAATTCGTTATTAAAGCTAAAGCTATATGTTTCCCAATGTTAGTACATGAAATTGTAAAAGGATTGTACGAAATCGTTGGTACTGAAGGCTTCGGTGCTGATAAAGAAAAAAATCAAGCTATTGTAGGTGCTGTAGATAAATTAGCAAATGAACCTCGTGATTTACAATATGGTAAATTCATTTATGACGCTATCAATAAAATATATGCTGACGCAAATATTGACGATCCTCGTGTTCGTGAATTATTCTTTGCTGAATTATATAAATCACCAGATGATGAATTTTTTCCATTTATTGAAAATGCACTTAACGATGAATTAAAACCATTACAAAAGAAATGGGCTGCTGATACAATGAAGGACATAGCTAAAGATTTAAGTAAAGACGATACTGGATTAGAAGATTTAGATGAAGGTATGTTTGGTAAAGCAATAACGGGATTAGCATTAGCAGCAGCATTGTTTGCTGGTAATCCTGCTCAAGCACAAAACCCAATTGTAGGTAAAGTAAGTAATTTTTTAAAGAAGTTACAACCAACTGTAAAAGTTGATACTATTAAGGTACAGAAAGATACACCACTAGTATTAGCAAGATTTAAAGATTATAAAGGAGGTGGGTATGGACATGCAAAATCTCCTAATAAAGCAACTGCTTATAAAATGGCTAAGTGGAATGCAACGAAAGATTTACTAAATAAGATAGGCCAACAGCAAATCACAGCAGGTATTGAAGAAAAAGATGTAAAATACTACCAAAACCCAGATGGCACATACGAATGTGAGGTATTAGTAGTAATAGGAAACATGTAAATTAACATATTTATACACATAAACAACATAAAAATGAAATTATCAGAAGTACGCGAAGTTATTCGCCAAGTAATAGCGGAAGCTAAAGCTG
>Ga0247723_1001779_pt1 | contig 12193 bp, 25 predicted proteins | sample MSEWelMarce5H_FC_FD_189079 | JGI IMG/M metagenome (GOLD analysis project Ga0247723, IMG submission 189079) | Subsurface sediment microbial communities from gas well in West Virginia, United States - MSEEL Well Study Marcellus 5H_FC | ecosystem: Environmental > Terrestrial > Deep subsurface >...
GTCCCCATCATGATTGGCACCGCCCTCCCTGATTTCCTGCAGCAGCTCTAATGCATCAGCGGGCGCGCTGGCCGGTGCGCGGGCCTGCAGCCTATCCAGCAGCCGGGCCCTTATGTCTGAGCTCTTATGAATGACAGTCGATTCTTTGCGCTCTAAAAAGGCCCCCACTTCGAATAGATTACCGATGAGCTGCAGCGCTCGCATACGCTGGGCCGGCGGGAACTCTGGGTCTAACGTGTGCTGCACCAGCTGCTGCACGAGTAGAGCCTTCAATTGAGCTGGGGTGCGATGTTTCTCCGCTTCTATTGCCAGCTTATAGGCTTCGATCTCACGCTGTATTCGCGCATCCGCCGCGAGCTTGTATGGCGCCGTGACAATGGTTGACTTGGCCGGTTTTGGGTTATAGCTTTGCCGGTATGCTGACGCCTTACTGTTACCGAGTGCCACGGCATGAGCGAAGGCCTTAGCCTTGCTGGATATCTTGGGTGTTCTACCCTCTCCGCTTGATAGCAGCGTTTCGATAGGTACTTGATCAAAGCCGGCTTTTATTTGCGCGCGGGTGAGTTTCTGTGGCATGGTGTTTTCAATGGGTATGAAATAAGAATCTCGAACATAGCAGACACCGCGACACAATGCAAACCACTTAGACCAGCCCGGCCCAGCTGGCCATCATGGCCTATCAGCTCACCAGCTGCAGCAGCTCACCCCTCACCAGGATTATTGCCGGGCTTAAATTATTTTCGTTAACTGTTAAAAAACCCCTTGACAAGTCAACACATGACATTATGTAATCGTTATTCATGTTTTAACCACGCCATGAAAGGGCACCCCATGAAACCTCTTTACCTTATCGCTTGCAGCAATGCCAAGCTTGACCACGCCGCCCCAGCTGCAGAGCTGTACACCGGCCAAGCTTTCCGGCTGGCCATGGCCGCAGCAGAGCGCGCCGGCGCTGATGTAATCATTCTCTCGGCCCTACACGGCGCCGTTTTTCCTAATTTAATAATCGCCCCTTATGACCTGTCATTGTCAACAATGGCCGCCGATGACCGCCGGCAATGGGCCGCGAATGTAAGACACGCATTAAGCGAATACCAAGGCCGCGCAATAACTGTGCTGGCCGGTAAACACTACGCCGCCGCTGTAGAGCGCTCGAAGAGCTGGCCCTTATCGACTACCGGGCCGAAGAGGCCGACCGCCGGGCCGCTTGGGCCGCCGGCTGGGATATTGGCAGCAGCGCCGTTTTGCTGGCCAAGGTTCGACTAGGAAAGATACGCGACCAGCTGCACGACCTAGACCACGAAGCCCAGCGCGAAGCCCGGGCCGATTACGACCAGCGCGCCGCGCTGATGCTTGACGATGCATAACCCCCAACCAACCGAAAGGAAAACCATGACAACACTTGAATTATTCGAACGCGAAACCAGCACCTACCGGGACGGCTGGGCCGGCCTAGACAGCTGGGCCCATATTGGCACCGCCAAACTGCTAGAGCAGCGCATGACGCGCGAGCCCGAGGGATACGATGACGGCGGCGCCTATCTTGCAAAGGTTATAGCCCCCAGCAACTTAAAAGGCCGCGACCTATCCCGGGCCATCGCTAACACCATGGGCGGCAGCAGCTGCAGACACGAACACGATTGCTGCGGATGCCCGAGCACCAGCGCCAGCGTTAAGCGCACCAGCGCGCGCGAATATAGCGTGCATTTGCGCGTGTCATACAACTATTGAAAGGCCCATCATGAAAAAACTAGACCGCATTTTTTACATTTACAGCGAGGCCAGCGTTTTTGTGCTCATGCTGGCCGGTGCCATTATCGAGCTGGCCTGCTGGGCCTATCTGCCCGCGCCGATTAGTTGGCTGGCCGGGGCCGCTGTGATTTTCTTTTCTGCAGCTGCTGCCAGCTGCGCCCTTTATATCTACAGGGCCGAATCATGCAAGAGATGAAACACCATAAACACCGGCAGCACTACAGCCCGGGCGCCGAGCGCGCCGAGTCACGCGCTGCAGCCGGCGCAGACTTTGCAGCCGTTTTGATAGTGGCCGGCGCCCTGACTGTGGGCGCCCTTTTTTACTTCGACATTTTTACAAAGGGGTTTTAATCATGGGAAATAGAGCCGTTTTATCATTCGACACCGCCGACAACGCGCCCGCGATATATCTACATTGGAACGGAGGCCGCGCGAGCGTTCAAGGTTTCATAGACGCCGCCCGGGCGCTGGGCCTGCGCCACGCGCCAACAGCTGCAGCACAAACCGAAGCCCTCGACCAGCTGGCCGAACTATTGGCCCGGCACTATTTCCGCTGCAATGTTGGAATAACAGTTTATAGGCTGCATTACGCCGGCACCGATCGCGACAACGGCGACAACGGCACCTATTTACTGGGCCATGATTTAACAATTATCGACCGCCTTTATAAGCCGCGCGGCGATGAAATAAACCCGGCCAAAACGGCAGCGATTATCGAGCAAATCACGGCCAGCGCGCCAGCATTTAACTAAAGGGCCCGCTATGCTTTACACATTCATTCGAAACAGCGGAAACCGCAAAACCGGCCCGCTGCCAGTTACCTACAATTTGCGCGACACTTGCCCGCCCGGCTGCGCCTTGTACCGGGCCGGCTGCTATGGTGAAGACTTCCATACCCGCATGAGCTGGGACATGGTGCCCACGCGCGGCGCCCCGGTGCAGCAGCTGGCCGGCCACATTCAAAGCCTGCCCCCGGGCCAAGTGTGGCGCTTTGCTGTAGTGGGTGATCTGCCCGGTAAGGGTGAAGCAGTAGACGCCCACGCGCTGGGCCTAATCGTGAAGGCCAACCGGGGCCGGCGCGGGTTCACCTACACCCACAAACACCAGCCCGAAGCGCTCAAGTGGGTTAAACACGCCAACAGCTGGGGATTCACAATAAATCTAAGCGCCGACAACGCCGGCCACGCCGACCAGCTGGCAGACACCGGCGCCGGCCCTGTGGCCGCTGTGGTGCCCATGGACACCCCCAAAGTGAGCCACACCCCAGCCGGGCGCCTAATCGTGATCTGCGAAGCCCAGACCCGCGAGGAAATAACTTGCGAGAGCTGCGGCAATTTTGAACCATGGTGCAGCCGGGCCGATCGCGATTTTATCGTTGGTTTTCGGGCCCATGGCAGCAAGGCCAAGCAGACCGACAAGCTGGCCCGCAAAATAATCCCCATTTTGAAAGGTTGAATTATGCTTAAAACAATGCGCGCAAAGTATCCCGGGAAGTGCAGCCTATCAGGCGCCCGCATAAACCCGGGCGATTTCATCATATACGACACCGACAGCCGGACGGCCCAGCTTGAACCGGACGCCGACACAATCCAATTTACAACGACCAGCCCGCGCGTGAGCGATGTTTTTAACTTTTCGGGCCGCGAGTTCTACCGCAACAAGCAGGGCCGCTGTGAGGATGCGCCTTGCTGTGGCTGCTGCACGATATGAGGCCCATCATGAAACAAACTGAGCAGACCTACATCAAAGCCGGCTACACAGTCGCCCGGGCCATACGGGCCAAAAACGCAGCGCGCGCCCGGGCTGCAATCCAAAATTTTGATTTTCTGCTGGCACTCGAAGCAGAGGCCGACAGGGCCGAGGCCCGGCGCCTTTATGTGCTGGGATATAACGAAGGCCAGCACTAACCACCCGCCGCACACCACGCACCGGCCCCCGGGCCGGACAGGCCGCCCATGAATAGGCTTTCAAGCCAGTAGCATGAGGCTAATTTTCCTAAATCCAAGCCTGCAACATGAGGCTAAATTTTCTCAACAAAGGACAACAAAATGCCAAACTGGTGCTCAAACTCACTAAAACTGATCGCAACAACTGCAGAATCAGAGAACAAACTTTCCGACATTGTGCAAGAGCTCGCGCGCGCTGTTGCTGCAAAAGAAAACCCAGCAATTTTTCAAATGATTCGCCCGGTGCCCAAAGACTTGCAAATTACAGCTGGTTTTCTTGGCAAAGGAACCCCTGAACAGGCCGAGCTTGAAGTTCTTCAGGCCGACAATTTAAAGCATTACGGCTATAAAGATTGGCATGGCTTCTGCCTGTCAGAATGGGGCACCAAGTGGGACATGAGCATTGGAGACAGCCCCGAGGTTTACGAGATTGAGGGCAACGCTGTGACGATCTACTTTGACACAGCTTGGAGCCCGCCAGAGGGCATCTATCACGCCCTAGAGGCCATGGGGTTCAAGGTCGAGGCCACCTATATTGAGCAGGGCATGGGATTCATTGGCCACTACAGGGACGGGGTAGATTTCTGCACAGACATGGATCAGCTACACCCAGTAACCGATAACGAAGAAGATGAAGACGAGTTTTTTCACCTATGCCGAAACATAGATAAATTCTTTGAAGATGCCGGCTTTACCCACTCACCACCCAATTTTGGAGGTTAATCATGACAATCATTCAAGCTGAGAACAAGGGCCTATCATTTAAAGGCAACCCGGAGGGCGCCAAGTACGTCATTGAGCTATTTAATGAGGCTTTTTATTCTGATGGCAAAGACGCCCCGAACTTTATCCGGGATTTTATTTTCAATCTTGAAGTGGCCCTGCAAGACGCCGGCCAACTTGATGAACACTTCAACGAAATCAAAACCTGATATTCCAGCCGGTATATCAGAACTTACAGAAAACTTACAAAACCATACGCAGGGATTCGGCAGCCAACTGGGTGCCAATCCTCTGCTCGGTATCGTTGAAGTCCTCTCCAGCCTCACCAAGCCAGTAGCGTGAGGCTATTTTTTTGGCTGTCGAAACCCCCATCGGGTCATTGTCTGCAATCACCAACGGATCACGCAGACCCTTGGCCACCTCAAGCATATTCCCCGCAGAGAAACAAACGTGAATGGTATATCGCTCGCGCAAATACTTCATTGCCCTACGCACAGACATACCCGTGGCAAACCCCTCACACAGAATATTGCGGCCTTTGGCATCAATCACCAGACTGGCACCCTTGGTCTGCTGCCCCGTCAGGAATCGCTTAGTCCCGTCCTCTTGAATCATCTGGCAGCCAACCAAGTGCTGACTCACCCGCATAGGCAGGACAAGAAGCTTATTCCATACGAGGCCGCGATCAGGGAAACCTTTGCGGATCAAGTAGGGGTGCTGACCCTTGACGGCATTGTTCAGAATGAATGCGGCCTTGTTGGCTGCCTTTTGCTGACGCAGCTCATGCTCGCGCTTGGCCGCCTCTCTCTTGGCCGCAGCATGAGGGTCAGGAATAAACGGCTCGCTCGACTTATACAAAATATGTTTGTCGTGCGTAGCAAAGTTAATGATCGCCCCCTTGTGGCCGTCAAAGATGTAAGCCCCGTTTTGTTTGCGAGGATGATCCTCAGTTCCAACACGCACCCAGCGATCCAAGATCAAATCTTTTATCAAGAGGCCATGATCCCTTGCGAACTCTTCGAATGTCATGTGCGCGCCTTCGCTTTCACCCAAGCAATGTTGCGTGACTTGATCCACGCGCTGGTCTTATACGATGTAGGAATAGGATTCATATGCAGGCCACGGGGATAGACGCCATACTTTTCTTTGTATTTGACAGCCGCATAGCCTTCCTTATATCCTCTCGCTTTGGCATAGAAGATCAGCTCAGAATAAAACTTCTGATTCTCAGACACCGCTTCGCGCTTGGTCATCTCAAGCTCTGTCAGTTGACCTGGGACATTCAGGACTTGCTTTTGAGCTTTCTCAAACCCGCATTCACCGCAGACCCGATCAGGCCAGACCCACAAAGTCTTGCAGGCCGGACACTTGGCCTCACCCTTCTCTTTATCTGTCGGCTCTTTCTTTGCAGCTTCGGCACCATTCTGCAGCTCGGTCACACCCTCATCAAACAGCTTGTCCCAATCCTTCCTGAACCTGAGATAGTTGCCAGAGTGATCCAACCACAGGCCATAGGCCTTGCCATCATAAGGCCGCATGATGCGCCCCATCTGCTGCACATGGCTGCTAAACGACTTGGAGAACGGCCTAGCAGACACCCCAATCATCACATCAGGGACGTCAAAACCTCTGGTTAGTATGTCTGTGGCAATTAGTCCGTTGATTTTCGTATCAGGCCGGCTGAAGTCTTCGATTGTCTCGGCTTTGAACTCGTCATCCTCTTTGTAACTGATCGACACAAAGTTATAACCAGCCTCATTAAACTGGCGCGCAAGGTCGCGGCCATGCTCCACACCAGAGGCAAACACCACAGTCTTGCGAGGGCCACCAAACACTTCATTTGTTTTGTTGATCCACTCTTCGACAATGTCGCCCGTGATCTTCATGCCGCGCTCAGACACATCATCAGATGACCACTCACCGGCCACCTTCTTGGCACCCGTCATGTCGATCTCTTTGGCAATGTATATCTTTAGCGGAGCAAGCCACTTATCCTCGATCAGCTCACCAGTAGGCTTGGCACCCACAACATTGGTATATGTATCGCCCAAACCATTGGTGAAAGGCGTAGCAGTCAGGCCGATCACCTTCATGTCTGGCCTGTCTTTGATGAACTGAATGATCTGCTTGCGCTGCACATGGCACTCATCAATGATGAGCATAGAGACATCAGGAAAGTTATCCCTGCTCTCTAAGGTCTGCGCGCTACATACTTGGATCTTTTCATAAGGCCGATACCGCCAATGGTCGGCCTGCATGACACCATGGTTGATGCCGTAGTTACCAAGGCGCGTACTGGTTTGGTTGACCAGCACGATCCTGTCTAACACCATGGCCACATTCTTGAGCTGCTTGGCCTGTTCTAACATGATGGCCATAGCCACCTCTGTCTTGCCAAACCCCGTTGGGGCATATAGCAACTGGCTTCTGTGGCCATTCTTAAAACCCTGTGCGAGCTTCTCCACTACATCCGCCTGATGCGGTCTTAATTCGAGCATTTAATTCTCCTGCTGGGATACCGCCCAGCTTCGGTTTATTTAGATTCTAGTGCCTTTTCTGACCTCTCGGCGCGCTTCTTCCAATAAGTTAATTGCTTAATCATTTCAGCATTCTTATTCTGGAATTCATTGCGTGATTGGGTCATGGTACGAAGCTTGAACTCAAGGTCTTTGACCTCTTCTCGCAGCGACTCTATGGTTTCCTGAACTTCTGTCCTGGCCTTCTCAGACACAGGCAAAGATCGGACGGCCAACATATCTTTGAGCTTTGTGTTCTCTTCAGTCAATGCAATCTGCTCAATGGCCAGCTCATGCATCTTGTCTTCTTCGGTATATTCCGGCTCTGGCGGAGGCGCAGCTGGCCGGCCTCTGTTCAAAGTAGAGATTGTTTTGCCGTCTTTTGTAACACGGGTAGTCTTCTCAAGGCCTAACGCTTTACGAACACGGCCAACTGTCTGGACTGATACATCGCACAGCTCTGCAATCACATGGTCAGTAGCATCGCCATATTCAATGTCTTCCAAGGCCATCTGAACCACATAGCGGCGTTCGTCTGGGGTGCGTGGCTTGCCATGCTTGCTATTGGCCTTTAAACAGGCCTTAAAGGCATCGCGCTTGGTGCCTTGACTGACTGTGGCCTCAATGTCTAAAAAGCCGGCTCGCTTGTGTGCGTGGAATCTGTGGAAGCCATCGCTTGGCCAGTAAGATTTGCCATCAAACCACAGCTCGATGGGCGGAAACTTGTCTTTGCCTTCAAGCAATATCTCGGTGTAATGCTGGACTAAAGGCTCGTCAATCTCTTTGCGTGGTTGTGTGCCGCCGTCCAAACGGATCTTCTGCAGCTTAATTCTTTCGGTCATTGTTTTCCTTTTGTTGATGTTCTTTTAGATGCGCGGCCTGCCCAGCAAGAGGCGCAGTGCCATTTTGTATGGCTAAGTTGGATGCCACCCTCTGGCGGCTTTAGTTCATTGCAGTAATTGCACTCCTTGTATTGATGTACCGGCTGCTTACTTCCGATTGATAGCTGTTGTTTTGCAAACCCGTTCACTTCTTCATGCTCCTTACATAGATGGCAAACCCTGCCGTTGTGTCTCCGCCGTTCTTCATGTTGTCAAACTCTTTGGCAACCTCTTCCAAAGTATCGTTTCTGATCTTGTTGGTGATCGGGTCAAGCTGGCGCTGAATCATCTGACGCTTGCGCCATCCCAGCGCCTTCTCCCATATGTTTAATTCTGGCTCACTCATACGAATTTTTTTCCTTTAATTTAATTTCGATAGCTCTGGCAAACCCTTCTAAATCAGGATTGGTGCGATCCAACTTTATCTCCAAAGCCACATTCCAAATTTCTTCACGCTCAAGGCCTTCCCACTCGCGGTCATCGAGCTGCTCCACCATGTCGCATATTCCAGAGTAGCAAAATAGGCAGAAAGCCACGGGCAGAATGCCGATGTAGCCCAGCATCCCACCCTCGTCATCCGTGAAGTCGGTTTGGCAAACGCTGCACTTGTTCTCACCCTCGGTGTGTTGGAGTCCGTCAATCATGACCCATCTTTCTTGGTACTCATGAAAACAATGTCGGGCTGCTCTTTACGTAGCTCTGCGTATTCCAGCTGCACACGCTGGGTGTTGATGATCTTGCCTGCCGTATTGTTCATCTCTGCAGCAATCTTGACATCGACTGTGCCGTTCTTCAGGCCATCGTACAAAGCTGAAAGTTCTTTTGTTAATTCGCTGATGTGTCGCATTTCTTTATCTCCAATAGTTTGCGTTTAATGAAAAGTCTTAGCCTGGCTGCCTCGATCAGCTCTGGCGTCATTGGGGCTTTGAACAAACTTCGAATGTACGAATCCGAACATTTGTCAACATTTTGTTTTCGTTTGGCTTGAATTTTGTGTAGGTTTTCTTTGCGATAGGTTTGAATCCTTTCCTTTATTTGATCTTTGTTGGCTTGGTAATGCTCTCTTTGTTGCTCATTGATCTTTTCTTTGTTGGCCTCATGGTGCTGCCTTAACGCTTCTTTGGTGGCTTCGTAATACGCTTTCCTTCTGGCTGCCGTCTTCTCTTTGTTGGCTTCTCGATACTTTTTGCCAGTCTCAGCCTTTCGTTCTTTGTTGGAATCGTTCCAAGCTTTGACTCTAGCGGCTGCTTTTTCTTTGTTCTCTGCATACTTTGCCCGCTGGCGCTCGTTCACCCTATCTTTGTTAGCCCGCTGCCATGCCAGCGTTCTGGCATACACCTCTTCTTTGTGAGCTTCGTAGTAAGCCCGTCTGCGGGCTTTCTTTTCCACCTCATCCACTGTTTTTCTCCTTCAACTTGTCCTCGACCAGCACCTTAAAGATGAACGTGTTCAGATGATCTGTTTGCCAGTTGGGGAGCTGCTTGATGATTCCTAAAGTCTCAGCATTGGTCAGATGCTTCCAGCGCCTTCTGGGCTTTTTGGTCTTAAGTGCTGGCGGCCTTGGGTCTGAGAAGAAGTCGGTGTGATCAGACCATGCTGCCCAAGTAAACAGCCAACGCCACATCATGTCTTGATTGCGGCAACTGTATTGGTACTGCGCCATTCGCAGGCAAGCTTCTTGTCCTGGCTTCATCTATTTTTCTCCTTGAGTTTGGCTTGAATAGCAAGACCAACGCGTACTTCTTCAACGGACTTGCACCCAAGCGATAGCCATTCCTCATCCGTCAGCCCTACCCACTCACGCTCAGGCAACGGATGCCCTGCTTGTTTGTAGGCTTCATCACGCCACAGTTGTGCTCGTTTCCTGTGGTACTCACAGTTTGGGCAAGGGCGGGCATATTCTTGGATGTCATCGTCATCAGTCATGGCTTCTCCTTCAGCGCGGCCTCTAGCGCATCAAGAGCTGCATCCCAAGTGTTGTAGTCAATGCTATTGCTAAACGATTTAACAACGGCCTGCGCTGCCTGCTCAATCTTTTTTAGTCTGCGAACCTCTGATTCAAGGTCGGCCAGTGCTAAGTCCATCTCTCTTTCCTCGTTGGTCATGCTTCCCTCGCTTTCATCATTGCGTCTGCAAGCGCATATGCGTCCTTTGCCACAATAATTGGCATTTGAGTGTTCTCATTTTCAAAAACATCCTGAATGTCGTATATAGGAAGTATTGCTTGCATAACCTTGGCCGCAAAGTAATCCCGCAAATCCATACCGCCTTCACCGCCTACAGCTGTGACACGCGCTTCATTGTTAATGCTGAATGCTGGTGTTGGGAATGCTTTCATGCTTGTCCCCTTGCTCGGATGGCTAATGAACACGCTCTTGCGCCCTCTATCCAAATTGATTTGCCTTGCATCTGTTCCTCACACACCTTTGCACACGCCTCACGCTCGGCAGAAGCGACAAGGGCGGCAAAGCGTTCAATGATTTTGTCTTGCCAATTCAAGTCCCATGAGTCTGCAATCCCCGCCTCTCGTGCCATGCGAATAATGTCTTCTCTGTTCATGGGTTGCTCCTTGCTCGGATGGCTTTGGCGGCAGTAGACGCAGGGTCATCCATGTTCCATCCATCTATGTTTTCAATCATCTGCGCTATTTCTTCACGCTCTTGCTCAATAACTTCACGTACCAAAGCAACCAAGTGCGGCGTTGATATAGTCCACGTTGTGTAGTGCTTGTTCTCTTGCACCACCCTGTGTAGCGTTGCTAGAACTTCATCTTGGTTCATGCTTTGCTCCAGAACAGAATGATCCCAGCAACGATCACAATGAAGAAGATCGCATACGTTGGCCAGACTGGCTCTTTACCATATGGCCCACTGATGGGTTCGTTATCGCAGTTAAACGCTTCGTGCATAGTGCGTGGATAGCGCCGTGTTGTTTCGTTTTCCATACTAACCTCCTGTGTTAAGAATATAACTCATGAATAAACGATGAGTCAACTGTTATGTTACCACCTAAGAGCCCTCTTACCCGTTGACCCTCCCTCCCCCAAGGGGTGTGTGTAGGAGAGCCAACGACTCTTTATCAGCGAGCATTGTCAAGTTTTTATGTTGACTAACGGAATGCCAATCCGCCCTCCCTGCACTTTTGGGTGCAACCATGGGGTATGTGTCTTTCGACATCGCTGTTTATTCTTTTCGATTGCTCTACTCAGAGGCGCGGGTCACGCCGAGGTTCTGTGTTCTTTGAGTTCAGCCCATACAGGCCATTAGCTAACGCGCTCTGACGGCTGCGTAGTGGAGGTGGAGCTGGGACTGCTCACATGAAGCAGTGTTTTCAAAACATTTCGTCCGTTTAGGAGATGCCGGCGCTAACCCGACACACAATCCCAGTTCCAAAATAAAAAAGGCCACTTAAGTGTGCGCTTCGGTAGTGACCTTGCCTAATGACTCTCCGACCGAAAGCATTAGGTAAAGCGAAACGCACATTAAAGTGGCCTAATTCATTGCTCACTACAGCAACAACCCGTTTATATCAGATTATTTCAATCTGTGTCAACAAGACTATATTTATTTTTACTTGAGCATATTAACACTGTTAATATAAAAAAACCCCCGAGTGATTAGTTCGGGGGTAAAGGACAATCCAACAAAGGAGATGGCAACTGCAAGTTACCAGAATTTATTCTACATCAATCTCCATAAAGTGCAATGAATGCCGCATCAGCATACGCCTGACCCACGCCCTTCTTGTCCAGTTCACGCCAAAACGGCCACATCCGGATGGCCAACGTCCTTGAAGCATCCTTGTCCTGCCCCACTAATCCCGCGCGCTTCTTCCATTGACTGGGTGTCACCATCGTCACAGGAATCTCAAACGCACCAAGCACACCTTGGATCACACCAGCTGAGTGGCCGAACGAGAACATGGAAACACTTCCATTGCCGGGCATACTGCTCACCAGCTCTACATACGCATGGAGTTGTTTATCAAGGTAAAGATACGGCTTGAGCATGGCAGCCAAAGCTGGCGCGTTCACTCGATTGGCCGAGCCCGTCTTCATTGTCGGCATCCGCTGCCACTCAATCGGAGAGTTACTTTCCATGATGACTATGGCGCCAGACAGGCCGGGATCTATTGCAATCTTAATCATAATTTTCTTTCAAAAGGTATTGCAAGACATGAAAGTATGTGGGTACAATGTGTTGCCGATTGTAACTGATTGATTGAATTTATACAACATGGTTCGGTCGGGCACGGCCAGCAAAGGCTGGGCCAGCCTTGGACGGGCGGGGAGGGGCAAGGGCTGACAACAGCCGATTGAACATTCTTACGAGTGTTCCTTCGAGTGTTAGGCACGGTCGGGCAAGGATCGGCACGG